>Ga0163163_10000095_pt1 | contig 93905 bp, 80 predicted proteins | sample S65metaG_FD_119766 | JGI IMG/M metagenome (GOLD analysis project Ga0163163, IMG submission 119766) | Switchgrass rhizosphere microbial communities from Kellogg Biological Station, Michigan, USA - S6-5 metaG | ecosystem: Host-associated > Plants > Roots > Rhizosphere > Soil | place: USA...
GCGTTGATGGTGGTGACGATGACGGCGGGTTTTTCCGCATCCCGCGCCAGCGCCGCCAAAGTCGCCAGCCTTCGGCTTTCGATATCGGGCTTGGGCGAGACGCGGTCATAAGGCAGGCAGTCCCAGGCCGGAAAGGGCAGCACCGTCAGGCCCGGCGCAAAGAAACGGATGGCGCGTTCCGCCGCATCGGCCTGCACATCGTCCAGCGCCACGAACAGTACCGGGCCGTTGCGCCGCCGCGCGGCTTCCGCCGCCACATAGGCGTCATAGCCCTGCGGCGCCCCCGAGACGGTGAGGCGCCCTTGCTGTTTGGCGATATAATCCAGCCGGTCCAACTCAGTTCTTCCACTCTGGTGATTGCCGGCCGCAGATCTGTTTCAATCCCGCGAAAACCGGATTGTCATGCTCCGCCGGCACGGCGGCAGCGCCCCGCAGCCAGGCATAGACATCCTGGTCCGGCGCGGTGAGCAACGCCTCGAACTGGTCCAGGCCCGCCTCATCCAGCCCGGCCAGATGCCGTTCCGCATAGGCGCCGAAGATCAGGTCGACTTCCTTGAAGCCGCGCCTTTGGGCGCGAAACAAAAGCCGTTTCCGGCGGTTCTCCGAAGAGCCACCTTTTTCGAGGTCGTCCATGGGCGGGGATATAGCCAGTGGGTGCGTTGAGAACAACTGTTCCCGCCCATAATGTTTCCCAGGCATGAGACCGGCGATTCTTTTTCCTCTTTTTGCTGATATCCGCACCCTGCCCGGGGTGGGGCCGAAGCTGGAAAAGCTGATCGCCAAGGTGGCGGGCCCGCGCCTGGTGGACCTGGTGTTCGACCTGCCGGCGGGTGTGGTGGACCGCAGCTATCGGCCCAAGCTGGCGGCGGCAGAGGCCGGGCGTATCGCCACCGTCGAAGTGTCGGTGCTGGAGCACCGTCCCAACCGGGTGAAGGCGCAGCCTTATAAAGTGCTGGTGTCGGACGACACCTCGCTGATGGAGTTGGTGTTCTTCCGCGCGCATGCCGACTATTTGGCGGGCATCCTGCCGGTGGGCGCGCGCCGAGTGCTGTCGGGCCGGATCGAGCGCTTCAAGGACCGGCTGCAGATGGCGCATCCCGACTATGTGGTGGCGCCGGAGGAGATCGCGAGCTTTCCGCTGCACGAGCCGGTCTATGGGCTCACTGAAGGCTTGACTGCGCGGCCCATGGCCAAGGCGGTGCGCGCGGCGGTGGACAAGGTGCCCACCCTGCCGGAATGGCAGGACGCGGCCTTTGTGAAACAGCGCAAATGGGATGGGTTCAATGCCGCGCTGACCGCGGCACACAGCCCTGCCCATGACAGCGATCTGGAGCCGACCACCACGGCACGCCAGAGATTGGCCTATGACGAACTCTTGGCCAATCAACTGGCACTGCTTTTGATCCGCGCCAATCTGCGAAGCAACAAGGGACGCAATGTCGTCGGCAACGGCAGCTTGAAAGCCAAGGTCATCGCCGCCCTGCCCTTTGCCCTCACCGATCCGCAACTTGAGGTCCTGGCCGAGATCGAACAGGACATGGCATCCGAAAAACGCATGCTGCGGCTGCTGCAGGGCGATGTGGGATCAGGCAAGACCATTGTGGCGCTGCTGGCCATGCTGGACGCGGTGGAAGCCGGCATGCAGGCGGCCTTGATGGCGCCCACCGAATTGCTGGTGCGCCAGCACCTGGCTTCGCTGGAGCCTTATGCCCAGGCGGCCGGTGTGCGTCTCGCTTGCTTGACAGGGCGCGAAAAAGGCCCAAGCCGAGAGACCACCCTCGCAAAACTGGCGGCGGGCGAAATCGATATCCTGGTGGGAACCCATGCGTTGTTCTCGGAGGACGTGATGTTCCAGGATCTCGGTCTGGCGGTGGTGGATGAACAGCACCGTTTCGGCGTGCATCAGCGGATGAAGCTGCAATCCAAGGGCAGGCCCGCGGATGTGCTGGTGATGACGGCGACCCCCATCCCGCGCACCCTGGCGCTGACCGCCTATGGCGACATGGATGTCTCCCGCATCACCGGCCGCCCGCCGGGCCGAAAGCCGGTGGAGACGCGGGTGATGAGTGCCGATCGCCTGGATGAGCTGATCAGCCATTTGCGCACCGCGCTGGATCGGGGCCAGCGTGCCTATTGGGTCTGCCCGCTGGTGGAGGAATCCGAAAAGATCGACCTGGCCGCCGCCGAAGAGCGCGCCGTGATGCTGCGCCAGGCGCTGGGGCTGAATATCGGCCTGGTGCACGGCAAGATGAAAGCGGCCGATCGCGATGCCGCCATGGTCGCGTTCAAGGCCGGCGAAACCCAGCTGCTGGTCGCCACCACCGTGATTGAAGTGGGTGTGGATGTCCCGGAAGCCACCATCATGGTGGTGGAGCATGCCGAGCGCTTCGGCCTGGCTCAGTTGCACCAGTTGCGTGGCCGTGTCGGGCGGGGCAGCGGCAAATCAAGCTGCATCCTACTGTGGCATGAGCCCTTGGGACAGACCGCCAAGGCGCGTCTCAAGACCATGCGCGACACGGATGACGGTTTTGTCATCGCCGAGGAGGATTTGCGCCTGCGCGGCCCCGGCGAAATGCTTGGCAAGCGGCAAAGCGGGATGGAGGAATTCCGCATCGCCGATCCGGCGGCCCATGCCGATCTTCTGGCCGTGGCGCATGACGATGCGCGCCTGATCCTCATCCGCGACCCGGACCTCAAATCGCCGCGTGGGCAAGCCTTGCGGGTCTTGCTCTATCTGTTCGGACGTGACGAAGCGGTGCGCTATCTGCGTACCGGATAAGCACGGGAAAAAAAGAAGCCCGCCGAAGCGGGCTTCTTTCCATTCCATTAGTTGTTGCGGGCCGTATCGCGGGCATCCTCCGCGCGATCCAGTGCGGCATTGCGCTCGGCGGTGGCCTGGTTGGCCTGGGCCTGCGCGCTGCTGGCATCGGCCTGAGCAATGCTGGCCTTAGCCTGCTCGGAGTTCGCCTGAGCCTGCTTGACCGCAGCCTCGTCCTTCGCGTTGTCGGCATCGGCCTGGGTGGCGTTGGCCTGGGCCTGGGCGTCAGCCGCCTGCGCCTGGGAGACATCAGCCTGGGCCTGCGAGTCTTCTTTCTGAAGCTGGGCCTTGGCCGCGTCGGCGCGGGCCTGGTGGAAGTCCGCCTTGGCCTGTTCCCGGGTGATCGAGTCGGCAAAGGCCGGCGATGCCATCAGTGCGGCAATCGCCGCGAGGGTAAGAAACTTCATTCCTGCTCTCCTGCGTGAGTTTCCGGGGTTGAGAACAAGACGCGCGCCAAGAAGTTGCGCCGGTTCCGCATGAAACCGAAGGAAACACCGGGGCGAATTGTGGCGAATTCAGGCCGCTTTGCCGGTCATGCGATAGACCGTCAACCCGATCCATTCATGGACGACATAGTCCAGCAGACCGACATTGGCGGTGAGATCGAGGAAATTGCTGCCGCTGTCCGGCGCGGTGGCGAAATCGCTGGGCCAGGGAGTCATCTCCCAATTCAGCTTGCGCGCGATCGCCATGGCGCGCGGCATGTGCATGGCCGAGGTGGCAAGCAGCCAGACCTCACCCGGCTTGGGCTTCACCAGGTCTTTGGAGAACAGGATGTTCTCGTAGGTGTTGCGGGAGCGTGTTTCCAGCACCCGGTGGCCGGGATCCTGGCCCAGTTCGTTGAACACAAAACGCGCGGTCTCCGCTTCCGGCAATAGCGAGCCGCCCAGAACGCCGGAGCCGCCGCTGAACACGAGCCGCGCGTTGGGATAGTGATGCGACGCCGCGACACCGGCTTCCAGGCGATAGGCGCCGTCATTGCTTTGCGGCGCGCCGCGGACGCGCAGCAGCGCGCTGTTGAAGCCCGAGCCCAGCACCAGGATGCCGTCGACATGGGGCGGCCAGGCCGGACGCGGATACCGCTCCTCCCAGGCCCGTGCCAGCGGCACCGCCGTCAGCCAGGCCACCACCAAAATCGCCACCGCCGCCACGGCGAGAAATTTCGCGGCCCGGTACCAGCGCAGCAACAGGCCAAGCGCCGTCCCGATTACCAAAAACACCAGCCAGTGGCTGGGCGCCCCCAGCATCCAGAACATCTTGGAGAAAACGAAGAACATGACCGCATAGCGGCACAAAATACGTACCGAAACAAGCATTGCCGCCACGTATTGCTGTCAGGGCCATTTCGCGGCAGAACCCGTCCATGGACGAATTCCAGACCGAAGCGGTGGTGATCGGTGCGGGCGCCGTGGGCCTGGCGATAGGGCGACGGCTGTCATTGAACGGATTCGATACCGTCATCCTGGAAAAAAACGATCACATCGGCATGGAGACGAGCGCCCGCAACAGCGAGGTGATCCATGCCGGCATCTATTATCCTCACGGCTCGCTCAAGGCCCGGCTCTGCGTCGAAGGCAAGAAGCTGCTCTATGATTTCTGTGTCGCGCATGGCGTGCCGCACAAGCGGCTGGGAAAGTTGGTGGTTGGCAAAAGCGGCCAGGAAGCACAGCTCGCGGCTATCGCCAGGGCCGCAGCGGAGAACGGTGTCGACGATCTCCAGCCGCTCAGCGCGCGCGACATCGCCCTTCTGGAGCCGGAGGTCAAGGCCGATGAAGGCCTGTTCTCGCCCTCCACCGGCATCATTGACAGCCATCAATATATGCTGGCGCTGCTGGGTGACCGGACCCTGGTGCGCGCGAGCCGCGTCACCGCCATGCGGCGCCATGCAGACGGTTGGTTGCTATCGGTGCAAAGCGGCGGCGAAGATATCGCGCTGACCGCACGCCTGGTGGTCAACGCCGCCGGGCTTTGGGCGCAGGAGGTGGCGTCGCGCATCGAGGGGTTGGGCGATATACCCCCGCTGTTCCTGGCGAAAGGAAATTATGCCGGGCTTTCCATCCAAAGCCCGTTCCGGCATCTGGTCTATCCCGTGCCCGAACCGGGCGGACTGGGCGTTCATGTGACCTTGGACATGGGCGGCCGCGCCCGCTTCGGCCCCAATGTCGAGTGGCTGGCGAGTAACGATCCGGCGCAGATCGATTATACGGTGTCATCCGGCATTGCCGCCAAATTCGCGCCCACCATCGCTTCTTATTGGCCTCGTGTCAGTGCGGACATGCTGATTGCGGATTATGCGGGGGTGCGGCCCAAACTGGCGGGACCGGGCCGGCCCAATGCCGATTTTTGCATCGATGGCCCGAAGGCCCATGGCCTTCCCGGCCTGGTCAATCTGTTCGGCATTGAATCCCCCGGCCTCACCGCGTCGCTGGCCATTGCGACCCATGTGGCGGAGCTTTTGTCCTAGCTCACCAGAGAGACGGCGTCAGGACGCGGACGTCTTCCAACGCGCATTGCGACCAGTCGAAATCCTGCGCCGGCAGCGTGATCGCGGCCAGTATGTCCTCGAGTTGCTTCAATGCCGTCACGCCGATGAGCGCCACATCGACTTCCGGACGCGACAACACAAATGCCAGCGCCGCAGCCAGCGGCGTCATGCCCCCCGCAGCGAGCCGGGCGCGGACACCCGCCAGCAGCGGCGCCGCATAGGCCAGATTTTCCGGTGGTCTTTCCAAGAAGAGCATGCCCTGCAGAAAAAGCGAGCGGGCATGGACCTCCACGCCTAACGCTCTCAGCCGCGCCAGCGACCCATCGCGCAACAGCCGCTGGTCCATCAGGCTGAACGGCACTTGCATGGCATCGGGACGAAAGCGCTCCGCCAGCGCCGCGGGGTCATCGGCCACATAGGCGGAAATACCGACGCCGCCGACAATCCCTTCGGCTTTCAGGCCCTGTAAGGCCTGCCACAGTTCATCGCCCTGGACCTTGAGCAGATCGCTGGCGGAATGAACCAGCAGCATGTCCACCCGGCCGAGATGCTTCACCGACTGGCGGGCGCGCCTCACCACATTTTCCACGCCATGAGCCACGCTGATGGTCTTGCTGACGATGCGAAAGGCGCCGGTGTCCATTTGCGACAGCACCTGTTCGGCCGCGCCGTAATTGGCCGCGGTGTCCAGCAGGCCGATCCCGGCCCGCGCGGCCAGGGACAGGATGGCGCGCACCTCTTCCAAAGGTACCTGTCCGCGCCGGTTGGAAATACCGTAATCCTGACCGAACTGAACCGTGCCGATACCCAGCCGCCGCGCCACCTGCGGACGCTCGACCTCGGTCAGCGGCTTCTGGCGGATATGGGCGTTGATGGCGCGGATTTGCGGCTCCCTTTCCAACAGGTCGAGAACCGCTGCCAGGGAAGCTTCGCCAGCCGGAACTGCGAGCCGGTCATAGACTGCACGCAGCAAGGCCAGGTCTTCCGGCGTGTCGACGCTGATGCGCTCGCCCTTGCGTGCCAGCGACTGATAGGCGGGGAGATAAAGCGTACGGACATGGCCGGCGTGTTTCTTGAAATAGCTGGTGACATGCTCGCGGGCGATTTCATCTTCCGCCGCGTGGGTCGTGAGCCAATCCAGTGCCCGGCGGGAAAACACATCCACGCCCTCATGAGCACACAAGGCTCCTTCTTCGAACTGCACAAAATCCGCCCCCGCTTCGATCACCCGGGCAACCAGATGGTCGACCAGGCCGGGATCGATCAGCGGTGCGTCGCCGGTGACCCGCAACAAGGTCTGGGCTTCGGTCTCAATCGCCGCTAGCCGGTAGCGCTCTAGCACATTCTGCAGCGGGCCCCGTATGCAAGGTACGCCCGCCCGCGCGCAGAATGTTTCGATCGCGTCGTCGCGTTGATCGGTCGAGGTGGCCACCGCGACCTTGTCCACGGTGTGGCATTGTCCCAGGCGGTGAAGGATGTGCCACAGCAGCGGCTTTCCCGCGACCGGCATCAACACCTTGCCCGGCAGGCGCGACGAGCCCATGCGGGCCTGGATCACGGCAACCACCGGATGCGGTCCCAGCAAAGTGGGCATCAGGCCGGCGTCCAGCTTTCACGCACATGCTTGAACGGCCGCAGGCCGTCCGAAGGATCGGCGCGCCATTCCCGGTCGGACAACTCGGCCGGTACTGGCTCCTTGAAGCCTTTGCCGTCCGCCATAAACGCCTCGCGGATGCGGCGGATGACCGGGGCGATTTCCTCCGGCAGCCAGCAATGGCCGGTGTGATATTCCTCGCCCGTCCCGTCCAGGTCCAGGTGTAGCTCCACCGTGCTGGCGTTCCAGTGATGCACGGCCCGCTCGATCACCGCGGGCGAACGCGAGTGATCCGACCAGCCCACCTTGGCGCCGGTCTCGCGGCGGATGGCTTCGATGGCCGCCAGATTGGATTGCTCCGGTGGCGAGGGATAAGCCGATACGCAATGCAGCACGGTGATGTCGGTGGCGCCGGCCTTCTCCAGCGTGGCAACTGCCGCCTTGATCTCAGGCATGACGGCCATGCCGGTGGAAATGATCACCGGCTTTCTGGTGGCGGCACAGGCTTTGAGCAGGTCGCTCCACAGAAGTTCATAAGACGCCACCTTGTAGAAGGCGGCGTAGGGCTCCAACTCCTTCACCGCCTCCAGGTAGAAAGGCGTGCAGGAAAATTCCACGCCGCGCTCACGGCAGCGTCGCGCGATCGGCTCCAGATGCGCCACCGGCAATTCCCAGGCCACGCGCTTCCTGTGCTGCGGGCTCTTTGCCAGGATTTCCGGCGCGAACAGTTGCGCCACGCGAAAGAGCTGGAATTTGACGGCATCGAAACCGCAATCCGCCGCGGCATCCACGAAAGCGAGCGAGCGGCCGAGATCCTGGGCATGGTTGCTGGAGACTTCGGCAATGAACTTCACCATGTCACGCCTCCACCAGGAATTCGACTTGGGCCACCGCCGCCTGGGCGGCGGCCATCGCCTCTGCCCTGGTCGGCGCGCAGGAAATCACATACCCCACGCGCGAAGGATGGTTCTCCGTGGCGGCGATCTTCTGGCCGGGCGCCGCCCAGACATCCACCTTGCAGACATGCGGCATATGCTGCGCCGCCGCCAGGCCGTCGATGCGGCGGATGGTACCGGGCGCGGGAAAGAAATAGCGCTGCGAAGTGGCGAAATTGCGCGTGGGCCGAAAGCGCCCCGGATCGACGGGATTTCCCACCGCCATGTCCACCAGTATGTCCACAATGTCCACCCCGGTGGACCACGGCACCTTGTCGTAACAGAAATTGCCGCCGGACAGACGCGCCGCGATCTCGATCACATAAGGCTTGCCGTCATCACCGAAGATCATGTCGCCCTTGGCCGGACCCCAGTCGATGCCCAAGGCGCGTACCGCCTTCTCGAATTCGGCTTCCACCAGCTTCTTGTCGCAAGTATTCAGGATGGTGGGAATGTCGCCGCCATCTTCCACCATGAAAGGCACGGCATCGTCCAGCCGCGCATAATTACGGTCGGCAAAGCCGGTGCAATGAAACATCCCATCATGCATCAAGCCTTCGGTGCTGATCTGCAGGCCGGAAATGAATTTCTCCGCAATCACTTCGCCGCCATAGGCGAAACTTCTGGAATATTCGAACGCCTGCGCGATATCCATGCCGCGGGTCAGCCGCTGCACACCGCGGGCCCCGGAATTGTCCACCGGCTTGATCACAACCGGAAAACCGACTTTGGCGATGAAATTCTTGAGATCGTCCAGCAACGCGATACGGGCAAAGGCCGGCACATGGACGCCGCCATCGCGCAACCGCTCCTTCATGTGCAGCTTGTGAACGCAAAGCTCCGCCACCTCGACGGGAATATGGCGCACGCCCAGCGCTTGTGCCGCGGCCGCCACCATGTGCGGGATGTCGCTGGCGATGGTCATCACCCCGTCGATCTTGCCGGGATAGTTTCTGGCGAATGTCAGAATGGCGTCGCGGTCACGGGTACTGACCAGATGAAATTCATCCGCCAAGGCGCGCCCGTCTGCCTTGGGGTTCATGTCCAGGACGACCGTGCGAATGCCCTTGGCCGTCGCCGCGGCGATGGCCGCGACCTGTTCCTTCCCGGCGCCCAAAATCAGCAGCGTCTTCATGACATCAGCATCCCGCCGTTGATGTTCAGAGTCTGGCCGGTGACATAACCGGCTGCATCCGACGCCAGATAAAGCACGCCCGCCGCGATTTCTTCCGGCTCGGCGATCCGCCCTGCCGGAATCTGCGCCGCTTTCTGTTTGCCGGCTTTGGATTTCAGTTCCTTGCGGATCATGTCGGTGGCGACCAGGCCGGGCGAAATGGCGTTGGCGGTGATGCCCGCCCCCGAATAAAGCTTGGCCAGCGAATGGGTGAGATTGATCAGTCCCGCCTTGGCGGCGGCATAATGCACCTGGCGCATGCCGCCCCACTGTCCGCCGATGGAAGTGATGTTGATGATGCGGCCCCATTTCCCCGCCACCATGTCAGGCAGGGTTTCCTGCGCCACGATGAAAGCGCCGCGCAGATTGACCGCCAGCATGCGGTCCCAGTCGGCATCGGTGATGGACTCGAAAGCTTTTTCCTGCGCCAGGGCGGCATTGTTGACCACAATATCGATGCTGCGGCCGAAGTGCTTGCCGCAAGCGGCAATGGCGCGCTTCACCGAGGCGCGGCTGGCGATGTCGATCTTCACGGCATAGGCGGCGCGCTGTCCTTTTGCGACCTGTTCCGCGCCGGCGCGGTTGCTGTTGTAGCCGCAGGCCACGCGATAGCCGGCGCCCAGCAAGGCCAAAGCGGCAGCCTTGCCGATGCCACTGCCGGCACCCGTGACCAGTGCGACCTTCGCGGCCATCTCAGAACGACCATTCATGGGACATGTCGTCCAGGGTATGACCACCCAAAAGCATGGGCAGCAGATCTTCCTGGGGATCGACATGGCAGTGGATCAGCACGGGGCCCCTGCGCCGCACCGCGCCGCGCAGCTTCTCCGTCATGCCCTCGCGTGAGGCGATGGAGACGCCGGCGATGCCATAGGCTTCGGCAATCGCCGCAAAATCGGGATTGTATTTGTCGCCGGTCGAGGGATGCGATTTCCAGTTCTGGCGCTGGAACTGCGCCACAATGGACAAAGCATGGTTGTCCAGCACCACGATCTTGATGTCGAGATTGCGCTCCACAATGGTGGCCAGTTCCTGGATGTTCATCTGCAGGCTGCCGTCGCCGACAAAACAGATCACTGTGGCATTGGGCTCGGCGATCTTGGCGCCGATGGCCGCGGGCAGGTCGAAACCCATGGTGCCGTGTCCGGATGAGGTCAACAGCACGCGGTCCGGGGCGGCGAAATCGAAATGGCGCGGCACCCAGCATTGATGCTGGCCGACGCCGGTGGTGACGATGATCTTCCCGTCGCGCGCCGCCAGATTGACCGCTTCGATGATCTCCTGCGGCTTGGGCAGGCCGGACGGCTTGCCCATCAGCAAGGGATATTGCGCTTTCCAGTCGCCGATCCGGTCCAGCCAGGCCTCGGTCTTGGGAGACGGCAAGCGTTGCAAAGCGCGCTCCAACGCCGCGAGAGCCGCCTTGGCGTCGGCATTGATCTGCAGATCCAGCGGCACCCGGCTGTGGTTGAGCTCATTGATGTCCAGGTCGATGCGGGCGATGCGGCCCTTCTCCACCGTTTTATCCGGCAAGCTTCCGGTCTGGCGCAGATGGAAGGTGGTCCCGATCCCGATCAACAGGTCGGACTTGTACATCGTCATATTGGCGTACTGGCTGCCGGCATAGCCGCACAGGCCCAATGAGAGCGCGCTGTCGGACGGATAGGCACCGATCCCCGGCATGCTCATGGTCACCGGAATGCGGCAGGCATCGGCCAGCGTACGCAATTCCTGCACCGCACCCGCGGCGATCACGCCGCCACCCGCCAGGATCACCGGACGTTCGGCTTCGCTGATCCAGCGTGCCAGGGTTTCGATCTTGTCGGCGGCAACGAAAGGCAGCACTTCGGTGCGCTTGGCGGGGCGGCCCGTTTCCGCAGGAACAGGGCCGCGTTGGATATTCATCGGCAGGTCCACCACCACCGGGCCCCGGCGTCCGGACCCGGCGAGGAAGAAGGCCTGCTCCATCACATCCGGCAGCTCGCGGATATCCTTGACCAGGAAAGCGGCCTTGGTGATGGGCTTCATCAGGTCGACGGTATCGACTTCCTGGAAACCGCGCTGCTTGACCGGCAGGTCGCCGCGCATGTCGGAGGTCCCCACCTGGCCGGTAATCACCACCACAGGAATATTGTCGTAATAGGCATCGGCGATCGGGGTCACGGCATTGGTCACCCCGGGGCCGGAGGTGACCATGAACACCGCCGTCTCGCCGGTCATGCGGGCATAACCCAGCGCGGCATAACCGGCACCCTGCTCGGTGCGCGGGCAGACGATCTCGATCCTGGAATGTTTCTCGATGCGGTCGAGGATGGGGGCAATGGTGCCGCCGGGAAAAATGAAGACATGGCGCACCTGGTGGCGCAGGAAGGCATCCAGCACGAGGTCCGCGCCTTCGCGCGGCTTGGCTGCGGGCTGGAGTTCGGAACGGACTAACGACATAGAGCAACCATTTTCTGCCCGGTTTCGCATTCGGTAAGACGCCCGCCGGATTTGGAAGAGAGAATTTTCACGCTAGTGAAATGGCGTTCCAGGATCGCCCTCAGCTCGGAGACGGAATATTCCTTCACATGCCAGGGGACCACGGGAATGTCGCCATGGCTGTTCTGCGGCGTGGAACAGACGAAGCTTCCGCCCTGCTTGACCACCCGGCGCACCTCCCTGACGAAACTGTCGACCTGCTCCACCGGCAGATGCTCGATCAACTCCATGGCGGTGGCGCCGCTGACGGCGCCATCTGCCAGCGACAGGGCGAAGCAATCGCCCACGTCATAAGAGATATTGGCGGCCGCATTGTTCTGCTGATTGGCGGCGATCAAGGGCTGGTTGATATCCATACCCAGCACCTGGCCGACGTGATCGGCCATGATGCGGCAGCCATAGCCGTCGCCGCAGGCGATATCCAAAACCCGGTCACCCTTGCCGAATTGGCGCAAGGCAAATTCATAGCTTTCAAACAGGGGATTCGAGACCGTGCTGGCCTGCGCGGCGTCGACATGCATGCGGTCGTCGGAGAAAATCTCGCGCGCCATGTCGCGCACCTTGAGCAGATAGTCGCGGTCATAGTGCGGCAACCGCTCATAGACCCGGGCCTTGAAACGTTCGCGGTGCGACTCGATGAAAGCAGCATAGCGGGCGAAATGGATGGCACGCGCCTCTTGCGGAAGGGCGCCGATCGCGCGTTCCACGTCATCCAATACCGCGCGGGTATAGACCTTGCCGGCGAAATAGGGGGTGAAGGCGTCAGGCAGGGATACGAAATTCGCATTCTCCTGCTCGAGGAAGCCGAGCATGTCCGCGAGCAGCGCCGTGTCCACGAAACAATGCTGGCCCATCACATGCACGGCAATGCCGGCGCCGACTGCGTCCAGCGCGCCCTTGCAACGCTCCAGCACATTCTCGCGCGAGCCGAAGACGCAGCTTGCCCCATGCGCCGCGGCGATCTCGCGGAATATCTGGTTGCCGGGATCGTCCGGCACGGCGACGACCACCGCGCCGATCTGCGGCATCGCCTGCAGCCTGCCGATGACTTCTTCCACGGCATATTTGCCGCCGATCCGCGCCAGGGAGAAATCCTTGGCGCCTGCCCAGCCCCTGTGGTGGGCCTGAACCAGGCCGACAATTCTTCCGGCGGTCTTCATGGCTTCCTGCCCAGAATGATGAATTCGCGCCCGATGCCCTGCTGGGCCCAGGAGGCGGCCAGAGCCCGCAGGCGCGGCCGGTCATGGAGGAACAGTGTGGTCTCGAATGCCTTGCGTTCATTATGGCATTCCCGTCCCAGCACGGGATTGCCGACATAGTTGCGTCCCGCCAGCAGGAAATTCTCCAGCGGATAGCTGGTTTCCAGATGCAGGACGTCGAACCGGCGCGCTTTCAGGAATTTCCCGGCGGAGACAGTGTCGAAGTAGTTCAGGTGGTGTTTGGGGTTGACCCACCAGGGCTCAAAGCCCAGCTCTTTCCACAAGGTCATCTGCAGCGGATTGAAATCATTGGGCGAGATCAGCAGCAGCACTCCGCCAGGTGCCAGCAGGCTGCGCGCCTCTTCGATCAACTGAATCGGATCGCGCACATGCTCCAGCACCATGCTGAGCGAGATGGCGTCGAAGCTGCCGTGCGGCCGCGCCTTGGCGGCCGAGAAAAAGTCATTGACCACCGCCAGCCCGCGCTCGCGGGTGTAGTCGGCGGCGATGCGGGACGGCTCGAAACCCAATGCCTGCCAGCCGCGCTCGCGACCGGCCTCCAGGAAATAACCGGGGCCCGAACCGATATCCAGGATGCGCCTGCCGGGAGAATGCGCTTCCAGCAGGTCGTAATAGTGGCTGTAGCGCAGCATCCACCACGGCTTGTCCGCTTCCATCCGCTCGAAATAATCGGGGCGCTCCTTTTCGTAGAATTCCCCGTCATAGAATTTCTTGAGTTCGGCATCGGTGAAAAGCGGATCGATGTGGCGGAAACCGCAGTTTTCGCACTCGATCACATCGCGGCCATCCACGGTCGCGATGACGGGACCGAAATGGGTGGCGACCTCGAGCAAACGTTCGGCAATATTCATCATCACGGCCCCAGCACTATGCCGCCCGGCGAACCGGGTTCGGCGGCTTGGCCCATCTTTCAACTTTTTCGTTCACGAGTGATTAACGTTAAGAGGCTTTGATACCTGCCGATTTTGAAGCCGAGAGTGATATGGCCAAGGCCCTGCCCGCCCCCACAATGGACTCGCTTGCCGGGGTGGATGCCCGTCTTCAGGCCCTCGAAAAACTGGAAGACCTCGTCAATGAGGTGGTTCAGGAAAAGAAGCGCTACCGCTCCAATATCGCGCTCAAACGCGCCGTCCGCACCTGGCGCAGGGGCGATATCGTCGGGGCCGGCCAATGGGCCCTGAAGGCTACCGACGCCGATCCGGACAATTCCAAGGCTTTCCATGTCCTGGCCATGGCGCTGGAGCGCATGGGCCATCTGCACAAGGCGTTGATTACCTATGAGCGCGCCTTCGAGCTGGACCCGGAAGATCCCGAACTGCTGATCAATCTCGGCCTCACCGCCTGGAATCTCAAGCTGACCGAGGGGGCGGCCAAGATGTTCCAGCTTTACATCGCCGCCTGTCCCGACTCGCCTTTGGGCTACAACAATCTGGGCAGCATCCAGAGCGACATGGGCAAGCCCGATGTGGCGATCGATATCCTGCGTGAAGCCCTGTACCGCATGCCGGAGGAAGCGATCCTGTGGAATTCGCTGGCCACGGTGCTGGCTGAGCAGGGTCGCGCCGATGAAAGCCTGATCTTCTACGAGGAAGCCGCGCGGCTGGCGCCCAGTTTTGCGCGCGCCTACCACAATCTGGGCTATGCCTATCAGCATCTGAGCCAACTCGATAAGGCGCTGGTCAGCTATGACAAGGCAATGGAACTGGTAACAGACCCGGCGGAGCGGATCGAGACCCTGCATTCCCGCAGCATCTGCCTGATCGGCCTTGGCAAGCTGGAAGAAGGCTTCCGCGAATATGAAATCCGCAACAATGAGCGCTTCCGCTGCTATTTCCACCACATCATCGATGCGCCGCGCTGGCATGGCGAAGACGTGCGCGGCAAGAAGTTGCTGCTGGTGGGTGAACAGGGCCTGGGCGACGAAATCATGTTCTCCACCATCCTGCCCGACGCGCAGGCCGCGGTGGGGGATGAAGGCAAGCTGCAGATCTGCGTCGATCCCCGCATGATCCCGCTCTATCAGCGGTCCTTCCCCAAGGCCGAGGTCGGCACCTATGACGACCGCACCCTGATCGACGACAATGGCAACAAGGCGCTACGCTTGGTGCCCTTTGCCTCCAAGGAAAACAAGCCGGACCTCTGGGCGCCGATGGGATCGGCCCTGCAATATTATCGCAAGTCGGTCGCCGATTTTCCGCGCAAGCCCTTTTTGGTGCCCGATCCGGTGCGTACCGCCGCCTTCAAGGAAAAACTGGCGGCACTGCCTGGGAAAAAAATCGGCATCTGCTGGCGCTCCATGTTGATGAGCGGCAAGCGCGCCAAGTATTTCTCGCCCATCGACGCCTGGGGCACGATCCTGCAAACACCGGGCATCACCTTCGTCAATCTGCAGTATGGCGACAGTGCCCCCGACATAGCGCGCGCCGAGGAAAAATTCGGCATCAAGATCCACACGGTCGAAGGCCTGGATCTCAAGGACGACATCGACGGCACCGCCGCGCTCGCGCTCGCCCTGGACCTGGTCCTTTCCGCCCCCACCGCCGCGGCGCACACTGCCGCCAGCGTGGGTGCAAAAGTCTGGTACCTGAGCGTGGGCCTGGGTTGGCCGCAATTGGGAACAGGGGAATATCCCTGGCATCCCGACACCCGTGTCTTCTGGCCGGAAAAGTTCGGCGACTGGGATGCGGTGATGCCGGGCTTTGCCGCCGAGCTGGCGGCATTCGTGGCCAAATAGCGTGAGCGGCTGCGCGCTGTGCGGAAGCGTTGACCGGGAAATCGTCCAGACCCAGTCGCTTGCGCTCTTGAACCGGCAAGAGGCCTGCAGAATCGATTTCTCGGTATGCCGCGCCTGCGGCCATCTGCAGCAATGGCCGCCGGTCACGCCGGAGTTGATGGCGCATCATTACCGGAGCTTCGCCACCTATGAGGTTTTCGGCGACACCGAACAGCTGCGCGCCGCGCCGCCTTCACCGCACGCGCAAAGATTTCTGGCGCTGGTTTCAGCGTTGAACCTGCCGCGGGGGCGGGCCTACGAAGTGGGATGCGCCTCGGGCGCGATGTTGCACCAATTCCGCAATCAGGGTTGGCAGGTCGGGGGCTGCGATCCTTCGCCGTCCGCCACCGCACAGGCTGCGTCCGTTTTCGGGATCGATGTCGATCTGGGCGCTGAGGAAAACACTCTCCCGCGGCAGCGCAATCTCGATCTGATTTTGGTCTGCCATGTGCTGGAGCATCTTTACGACCCGGCCGCGGCTTTGGCCCGTTTTCATGCGGCGCTCGCACCCAACGGATATCTGGTGCTGGAGGTGCCCTGTGCCACCGATCCAGGCTCCTTGCCGCCGGGCTGGTTCACCTTCGAGCATCTGCATTATTATCAGCCGCAGATTCTGGAGCGCCTGCTGCAGGACGCTGGCTTCACGGTCATCGAAAGCCGTATCGACGGGAAAAGCGAGCATTATCCGGTGATCGCCATCGCCGCCCGCAAGACGTCGGAGCCCATCCGAAACCGTTCCGCTCCAGAACCGTCGGCGGGGATTGGACTGGCGCATTGCTACGCCGCCCGCGACCGCGCGCTATGGACCGCCATTGCCTTGCGCATGGCCCGCATTCAAGCGCCCGTCTTCGTCTATGGCGCCGGAATCCATACGGCCCAGTTGCTGGATCGCACCGGGCTGGGCCCCAGGATTATCGCCGTTGCCGACCGCGACAGCAAGAAGTGGGGCCAGACGCTTGCAGGAAAGACGGTGATCAGTCCCGCCGAATTGCTTGCCCATTCTTCGCAGGCACCGATCGTGATCTCCTCCTATGTGAGCGAAAGACAGATCCTGCAGGCCTTGCTGACGGCGGGCGCCGCGCCGTCGCGCCTTATCCCGCTTTATTCGGAGTTGCCTGCCGCGCCTGCCAAGCGGGCCGGTTGATCGCGACGCGGCGAAGCGCAAACGTCACCGCCGCCGCGGCTTGCGCCCAGGCCGCCAGCACGGCAAGGGCAACCGGCGCAATTGGCAGGAAAATGAAATCCAATCCGCGCAAATTGAGTCCCGACAGGATCATGGGAAGCAGCAAATAAAGCGCACCCAACAGCGCAAGAGCCGCGAAGTCGCCCCGCTCACCCGCAATTGTCCTCCCCAGAACAAAGAGGGCGACGTCACGGGTCAGAAGTCCCAACACGGCCAGCACCATCAACGCCAATCCCATGCTGCTGCCCGCCAACACCAGCGCCAGGAGCAGCCCGACCGCCATGGCCGCGGCATAGCTCAACATCCAGCAATCCAAGGTGAGGAAAGCCTTGGTGATGCGGCCGGCGCGAAGCTGCTCGCCCAGCCAGCGCAGCCGCACCGGGTCCTTGGGCTCCAGGAAGACCATGCTGTAGGTCGAGGCCAGCAAGGTCACGCCGGCCAGCGCCAGCTTGGACGGAATGCCTTCCAGGTTGATGGACATGTTGACCCGGTGACTGATCCAGCTTTCAAACCCCGCGCTGTAGACCGCCAAATAGAAAAGGTAGGCCAGCCAGACGAAAGGTCCATTGGCAAAGCGCAGTTCGGCGCGCATCGCCCGCCAGCAGCCGATCAGCGCCCAGGCCAGAAACAGCAGCAGGGACACAAGATGAAACCTGCCAAGATTGAAGTCATGGCCCCACCAGCTCATGCTGCGGGTGCCGCTGCGTTCGAATGCCGAGATCGAACTCCACAGCGAATAATAGCTGAAGGCGGCGGCGATTCCGGCCACCTGACAGAGGAAGGCATCCAGGCGCCAGTTGCCGCTGTTGCGGCGGATCAAGACCAGGCTGGAAAGCAGCGCCACAGTCTGTGCGAACACACCCAGCGCCAGAAGGATGACGCCATAGATAAGAGCGGATACCGGCCCTTCCCGCTCCGCTGCCGGAACCAGGATGAACGGCAGGCAGAGCAGCGCCCCGAACCAGTTGGCGGCGGTGGCGCCAAACAGCTTGCCCAGCATCATGTCCCAGGGACCGATGGAGGAGAGTTTCTGCCCGTCCCAGGTGCGCTCGCGGATTTCCGCCACCACCGACAGCGCCGCACTGCGCGTGCCCCACAAGACCGCGAAAAACCAGTACAGCGCCAGCGCCGCGCCGGCTGTGGTCCCCAGGCCGGCCGGCGCGACCGAACTGGCGGCAAACACCAGCAGCAGCAGGCCCGCGATCAAGGCCAGACGGAAGGGCGACGCCTCCAGCCAGAGATTGCGCTGCAATTCCGGATTCATGTCTGCCCTCCGGATTTGACCTGCGCAAAATAGACTTCCTCCAGCCCGCGCACGTCTTCGGCGAATTCGGCGACCGCAAAACCGTGGCCGACCAGCGCCGCCAGCAGTGCGGCCTTTTCCGCGCCATCACCAGCCATGCTCACCAGGGCGCGCTCGGAAGAGGCTTCCAGCACTTCCGTTCCCCGCTCCGCCAGAAAATCCCTAAGGGCCTGGTGCGGCAATGCCAACGCGATGCGAATCCGCGTCCCGCTCTTCAGGGCGATGCTTTCGCCGCCGGCAATGCGGCCATGATCGACGATCACCATCCGGTCGGAATAATCTTCCAGCTCGGCCAGGATGTGAGACGACACCACCAGGGTCATGCCGTCTTTGCGCAAGGCCAGCAGCAGTTGCGACAGGTCCCGCCGCGCCTGGGGATCCAATCCTGCCGCCGGTTCGTCCAGCAGCAGCACCTTGGGCCGGTGCACGAGGGCCTGGGCAATCGCCAGGCGCTGGCGCAGTCCACGCGACAAGGCGCCGGCCGGCTGCTCCATACGGTCGGACAGGCCGACCCGCGCGGCGGCGGCTTTCGCGGCATCCGGGGCATCGTGCGCACCGATGCCATGCGCCCGGGCGGCATAATGCAGGCATCGCCGGACCGGCAGCGCATCATAAAGCCCGAAAAAATCCGGCAGATATCCCAGCCGGGCATGAATGGTTCGGGGTGCCTCCACCGTATCCAGACCGTCAATAATCACCCGTCCGGAATAGGGTGTCTCGAGGGCCGCCATGCAGCGCAAAAGCGTGGTCTTGCCGGCCCCATTGGGACCTACCAAAGCCGTGATGGAACCGGTGGCGATGCCGAGGCTTACGCCCGCAAGCGCCCGATGACCGGGATATTCAAACACAAGGTCGCGAATTTCGATCATCGCATCTCTTATAACCCTTTGTCGTAAAAGGGACAATTTAAGCAATCGGCAAGCAAATCCCTTGTATTTAAATCGTGTTCGGGCCAGAAAGCGCCCGCCTTTTCCCGGAGATTCCATGCGTATCGCCATCATCGGCACCGGTTATGTCGGGCTTGTATCCGGCGCCTGCCTGTCGGAATTCGGCCATGACGTGATCTGCATCGACAAGGATGCCGGCAAGGTCGACACCCTCAAGAGCGGCGGCATTCCCATTTATGAGCCGGGCCTGGACGATGTGGTGGCCGTCAACGCCAAGGCGGGCCGCCTGTCCTTCACCACCGACCTCAAGACGGCGGTGGCCGGCGCGCAAGCCGTCTTCATCGCCGTGGGCACCCCCAGCCGGCGTGGCGACGGACATGCGGACCTGTCCTATGTCTTTGCCGCCGCCGAGGAGATCGCCGAAGCCCTGACCGGCTATACCGTGGTGGTGACAAAATCCACCGTGCCGGTCGGAACCAGCCGCAAGGTGGAAGAGATCATTCGCAAGAAGCGCCCCAGCGCTGAGTTCGATATGGCGTCCAATCCGGAATTTCTGCGTGAAGGTTCGGCGCTGGAAGATTTCCGCCGCCCCGACCGCGTGGTGGTGGGCTGCGATACCGACCGTGCCCGCACGGTGATGCGCGAAGTCTATCGCCCGCTTTATCTCAACGAGACGCCGATCCTTTTCACCAGCCGCGAGTCCAGCGAGCTGATCAAATATGCCGCCAATGCCTTTCTCGCCACCAAGATCACCTTCATCAACGAGATGGCGGATATCTGCGAGAAGGTCGGCGGCAATGTGCAGGATGTGGCGCGCGGCATCGGCCTGGATGGGCGTATCGGCGGCAAGTTCCTCCATGCCGGTCCCGGTTATGGCGGCTCCTGTTTTCCCAAGGATACGCTGGCCTTGGTGCAGACGGCGCAGGAACTGGGCGCCCCCACCCGCATCGTGGAAGCGGTGGTCTCCGTCAATGACACCCGCAAGCTCGCCATGGCGAAGAAGATCGAAGCCGCTTTCGGCGGGGTGAAAGGCAAGACCATTGCGGTGCTGGGCCTCACCTTCAAGCCCAACACCGATGATATGCGCGACGCGCCTTCACTTGTGATCCTGCCCTACCTGCAGCAGGCGGGCGCCACCATCCGCGCCTTCGATCCCGAAGGCCATAAGGAAGCCGCCAAGCATATGCAGTTGGACTACCGTTCCGACACCTATGACACGCTGCAAGGCGCCGACGGCGTGGTGATCCTCACCGAATGGAACGAATTCCGCGCGCTGGATTTTGCCCGCGTCAAGGCGGCCCTCAAGACACCTTTGATGGTGGACTTGCGCAATATCTACCGGCCTTCTCTGATGCAGGAAGCCGGCTTCCGCTATGTCAGCGTGGGGCGGCCGGACGTTTAAGTCAGCCGTCCTGTCATCAGTAAATCCACCATCCGATACAGGAAGATCTCATGAGCGTGTTGATAACCGGCGGCGCGGGATACATCGGAAGCCATATGGCCCACCTGATGGTGGCGCTGGGCGAAAAGATCGTCGTCCTCGACAATCTCAGCACGGGCGTGGAAAAAAACCTGCCACCGGGCATCGCCTTTGTCCGCGGCGACATCGCCGACCAGACGCTGGTTTCCAAGATCCTGCGCGACCACAAGGTCGATTCCGTGATCCATTTCGCCGGCTCGATCGTGGTGCCGGAGTCGGTGGAAAAGCCGCTGGAATATTATGCCAACAACACCTCCGGCGCGCGCAACCTGATCGAGTCGTCCGTCCAGGGCGGCGTGGCGAATTTCATCTTCTCCTCGACCGCGGCGGTCTATGGCTCGCCGCCGGTCATTCCGGTCTCCGAAGAAGGCCCCACCATCCCGCTCAGCCCTTACGGCCGTTCCAAGCTGATGACGGAATCGATCCTGCAGGACGCCGCCGAGGCCCATGGCATCAAGTACGGCATCCTGCGCTATTTCAATGTCGCCGGCGCCGATCCGGAAGGACGCACCGGGCAATCCACCCCTCGCGCCACCCACCTGATCAAGCGCGCCTGTCAGGTCGTCACCGGGCAGGAATCGAAGCTGACCATCTTCGGCACAGACTATGACACCCCGGACGGCACCGGCGTGCGCGACTATATCCATGTCTCCGACCTGGTCGACATTCACCGCACCGTGCTGACCCATCTGCGCGGCGGCGGCGCCTCGGTGCTGCTCAACTGCGGCTATGGCCGCGGTTTCTCCGTGCGCGAAGTGGCGGCGGCGGTGGAACGGCTGTCGAACCGAAAGCTGGAAATCGAACTGGCGGCGCGCCGGCCCGGCGACCTGGCGATCGTGGTCGCCGAAACCGCCAAACTGTCAAAGCTGCTCAACTGGAAGCCCCAGTACGACGATCTCGACACCATCGTGACCACGGCGCTGAACTGGGAGCGCAAGCTCAAGCGCGAAATGGACGCCAGCGCGCCGCAATAGTGGCGTGCGCTTCGTCGAACCCCGCCCGGCTTTTATGCTTAATAGTTGGTTGAACCGCCCCCCGGCTCTGTATGTTCATGTCTTAACGAAGCCCCAAGAAGTTATGAGTGATATTGGCCATCGGTTTTTGGCGAGGTGTTCCAATGCATTCCTATCAGGCTGGTGAAGTTGTCTGCTTGAAGTCCGGCGGCCCGGACATGACCATCGAATCCGTGCAGCCCGGCGCGGCGTCGGATACCGGGATCGTGACCTGCGTGTGGTTCGTGGACAAAACCCTGTACCGCACCTCCCTGCCCGTTTCGGCGCTGACCAGCGCCATGTGGCCGGTCGCCGCCTGATCAACGTGCCGCCGGATCGTTAGAGAACCGGCGGCAGGTTTATTGAGGCTTGGCGGCAGCGCCGCCGGGGGCGAAGCGCTTCAGCGGGAGTGCCGATGGCGGCCAAGCCGCCGGCTGAACCGGCGCACCGGCCCGGCAATCGCCGCCCCTTTGATACAGGCAAATCCTGTCCTGGGGCTTGCGCCCGAAAAAATCCGCATAGCCATCCGTCCAGCACCGCACTTTTTGAAAGCCGGACGGCGGCGTGTACTTCTCCGACAATGCTGCCGCGTTGATGTAGGGATCGAGCGCGCGGAGCTGTTCCAGAGACACTTCGTTGTAGAGCGGTATCGGCCGGCCTATGAAGGATTGGCCGAAAACCGGCGCCGTCCCCGCCGACATTGCCAATCCGCAGATTCCCGGGCTCCGTCTCACATGGTCGGCAAGGGCCAGATGGCCGTCGCGGTGAACCCAGTTGGTTCTGAAGGGACCCGCAAGAGCCAGGTAAGCGGATGACGAAACCCACACCAAGGTCAAAATCGCGGCCAGGGCAAAAGCCGCCGGCCCGCCTTTTCGTGCCTGCCCGGCCAGGATCAGGCGGACCGCACCGATCGCGGCGGCAATCACGATCAGAACGATCGCGGGATAAAGAAAGCGCGTCTGCTGGTTGGACAGCAGGCTTTGGAACAGCCAGATGCCCGCCGCCAGCACGCCGAGGCCCGGAAAGAAATCCAGACCCGCCAGGGCAAGCACGCCGATCAGGACGGCGCCGCCCTTCCAATAGCTGAGCTGTACATCCGTCAGGTAATAGAACGGCTCCTTCACCATGCCGTATTCGGAGATCGGCACCTTCATGTTGGCCAACACGTTCAGCCAGATCGACTGGAAGGGATGGCCCAGGGTGATCCAATCCAGGACGCCCGCCGGCGCGAGCACGGCGCAAGCCCCCGCAATCACCACCCCCCATCGGCGCAGATCCAGCAGACAGGTGGCAGCCGCCAAAAAAAACAGGAACGGCGCGAGATGGAAGCGGATGGAAAAGACCAGACCCAGCGCCAAGCCCAGCCGCAACAGGTACCGCCGGTCTTGCGTACGGACGAATGCAAACGCCTGATGCACGCACAGGCAAAGCAGATTGCCGGCAAAGATTTCCGACAAGGTGACAGTGGACCAGAAGACAACATCCAGCCAGGTCGCAACCAGAAATCCGGCCAGAAGCGCGATACGGCCTGCCCCCAGCCACCGGCTCCATTGGATCGCGCACCAGACAGGAATCAGGGCGGATGCCGCAATCACACCATGGGCGAACATCCGCTCAGTCGCGGCATCGCCGAAAAAGGAGCCCAGCCACATGGCGCCGGCCAGCAGTCCGGGAAAGATCCAGGACCGCATGCCCAACTCAAAAGTCCAGGCCGGCGTGCCATAGCCATGGACCAGCCGGTAGGCCTGCTCCATGTAATCGAAATTCTCATCCGGAAACGCGATGTAGCGCGTCGCCTGGCGCACCGTCAGAAACAGCAGAAAGGCAAAGGCCAGCACGGCCGCTATTTCCAGCCAGGATTCGGTTTTGCGCTCCGAAGCGGAAACTGCCGTGACGGCCCGTTTGCGGATCAGGACAGGATTGGAACGGCCTTGCGCTTGCATCTCGTTCAGCAAGCCGGGCGGCCTTCAGGAAAGCGCATCGATGGCTTGCCTGGTGGAACGCGCATATTGCATCCGGGAATAGCGGTGGGTGCCGACGAAATGCAGGAAAGAGGTTTCGTCCGGCACATTGTCACCCCAGTAGTTCCGGTATTTGGCATAGGGCAGCAGCACGGGCTCGCCGCTATTGGCAATGAGGAAGTTCGAGGCAACCTGCTCGCTGCCCCATTCCTCCCACTTGGACCGGCCAACGACGCTTTCCCCAAAACGGCTGAACGCTTCGGCATCCGCTATTTTCATACCGCCGCCGCGTGAAAATCCCGCGAAACCGGCACAACCGCGAACATAAAAAGTTTTGTCCGGATCGGCATGCTGCCCCAAATTGGATTCGGCGAGCTGCTGGACGTGCTCGAACTTTTGATTGGGATCGTACAATTGCGCATAGGCATTCAGGGAGACCACGCCCAGATTCTCGGCCGACGCCTCGCCCAGCAGGGTGAAGGAGCGGTTTTTTTCAATCGCGTTTCTTATCTCTGACACATCCCCGACCGTGACCGTGTCCGAGTCCAGCTGGATGACATAGTCGTTTTCCGCCAGATCCAGCAAAGTCAGAAGACGTTCCCAGCAGCCACCCTTGGGACAAGCCCCTGTCCGGACCTGACTGATATGACGAATGATGGGATCGCCCAGTTGCTCCGCCAGCACCCGGCGATCCTCCTGTGTCAGGCTTCCGTCATCGAGAATAGCGACCCGCCCAAGCTTCAAACGGCTGTGAAGGGATTTCACCGCCACCAGATAAGGATGGATTACGCGGGTGCCGATCATGGAAAACAACACGACGCGATCGGCCGTCGGTTTCAGCGGCGCGGTTTGCAGGATTTTTTTTGCGACTTGAGCGTGATGGGCTTGCCCCAGCCGTTTCCTCAGACCGTTCATCATGGATATGGCCTTTGGTCTTTCGCTCACGGGCCTACAGATCGAGCATGCATATAACGAAACATTCGTGACGCACAAATAGCGGCACTGCCGTGGACTCCCGAAAAAGCAGGCGGCAAAGTGCCTCCAGCTTGCCAGCCTCAGCAGGTCCTTCCGCTATTTTCTGACAGCCCCACCTGTCCCATAAAGGATAGCAGAAGGCCGCAACTGCATATAGTCTGACCGGCAGGAAGAGCCCGGCATTCCTTGTTTACGTTAAGGAGATTTCGGCTGGTTTCCGCCGCATTCTTCTGTAATTTGCGGGTGCCATTGAGACAAGGCGGATCCTATGCGGCGTAGGGAATTTGTGGCGGGCACACTCATCGGCCTGGCCGTCCAGCCGGCCCTGGCCGCGCCGGCAACCGGAATCATCGTCGAGGTCGACCTCAACGGCCAGACCTATCGCTATGACGGCGCCACCGGCGTGGATCTGGGCGCCTATTCCGACCCCCAGGGCAAATTCGTCCAGGATTGCGTCCGGGTGAACCAGCCGCAATTGCCGCTCAGCGTCTTCATACGCCCCGACCGGGGAAGCGACAGGCTGGAAGTGGTGTTCGAGCTGGGCCGGTCCTGGACCAATGAGGAGCCCAAGAATCTCGGCCAGTACCGCGCCCGGATCATCAAGGGATCGACGGTGCTGGCGACGGTCAATGTGCCGGCGCATTACTGGTTCTCGCGTTGGCGCTGGCAGTCCGCGCCGCGGCCGGTCCGCGCAACGCCCGCACAATTGATGGATCAGGGACTGGTGCCGCGGCTGAGCGACAGCCTTCATCCCTTTACCGAACTCTACCGCAAGGCGGAAACCTACGAGCCGATGGGACTGGCGGGTCTTGCCGCTTATATGCCGACAACCGGCGAACGTCCGGAGATCGGCTTGGTCACCGAAGCCCAGGCCCAATATCTCTGCCTGCAAAACGGCGCGGCACTCGCCACCTTGCTGGCACAAGCCGAAGCCGCCGGCACCGAACCCTGGAATGTGCGGGACGAGAAAACCAACGCGCCGCTCGATCTGTTCGCCTATCCCAAGGTCACCGTGTATGGACCCAAGGCGGGGCAGCCCTACATCCGGCGCGCCGAGACACCCGTCAATTGCGACGACGCCCACCAGCCCAACCTCGCCTATGTTCCGTTCCTGCTGACCGGCGATCCCTATTACCTCGAACAGATGCAGTTCATGGCGCAGTACAATGTGCTGTACCGGCCCTGGGACTATCGGTACCGCACCACCCAGGTCCGCGGAGAAGCCTGGAGCCTGCGAAGCTGGGCGACGGTTGCGAAGACCACGCCCGCCAGCGTGCCCAAATGGCTCCTGCCGCAAGCCTATTGGCAGAGGCTGCTCGACACTTATTTCGACTGGTACACACGGAATTTCGTCAACGGCAAGCAAGCGGTGCAAACCGTCTTCCGTACCACCGAGGAAGATTTCGGCGGCAACAATCTGGGCTTCAGCGAACACACCTACATCCAAACCTGGCAGGACGAATTCATGGCCGCCGTGATGGGCTGGATGGTGTTGATGGGCCATTCCAAGTGGAAGCCGGTGTTCGAGTGGAAAGTCGGCTCCACCATTGCGCGGACAAACGGCACCAGCGGCTGGCCAAGATCCTATTGCACGACCATTGTGATGGCGATGCGCTCCTCCGCGGCGGTGCCCTGGCTGCAGAACTGGAAACAGGCCTGGGATGTGACCGCGCCCATCCTGAAGTACACGGTGAAGGACCCGGACCAGCTTGAGCTCGACGAATCCGGTAACTATTTCCCCTATACCCGCGGCGTGCTGGTGCTGGCGAAGCACCTGGAGATTCCCGGCGCCGATCCCTGTGTGAGCTGGGCCGATGGGCAATTGCGCCGCCTGCTGGCCGCGAAAAAGCCGTTTCCGTACAAATGGGCGCTGGTGTGACCGGAGAACAGTCCGGCCTCCCAAGAAAAATCCCCGCCTTCGCCGAAACCGCATTGGTCGCCGCGGCTGCGGCGTTGCTGACGGTTGGGCTGCAAATCCACCTGGGCGCCTATGGCGCGGAATTCGGCTATGACGAGTCCTCGCACTATGTCTCTGGCCTCTTGATTCACGATTATCTGGCCAAAGGCCTGCCGCACTCCCCCATCGCGTATCTGCGCGATTTCGCCAGCGCCTATCCGCAGGTGGGGATCGGCCATTGGGGGCCTTTGTGGTACGGCGTCGAAGCGGCGTGGATGTTCCTGTTCGGCTGGAGCCGGACCGCCATGCTGGCATTCTCGGCCTTCATCACCGTGGCGATAGCCGTCATTTTGTACGTCACGGCCAGGCCGCTGGGCCGGCTGCTGGCGATATTCTGCGCGCTGGCCTTGGTCGCTTCACCCATCGCCCAGCTCGGCAGCACGGCGGTGATGCTGGACAGCGCCATAACATTGATGTGCCTGCTGGCCGCCATCAGCTGGTTGCGTTACACCCAGACCCTCAACGCGCGCTATTCCATCGCCTTCGGCGTGCTGGCGGGAGCCGCGCTGCTGATCAAGGGTAACGCGGGCTGCCTGGTTTTGGTGCCGCCGCTTTTCCTGCTTCTCGACCGGAACTGGAGCCTGCTGCGGCGCGCATCCTTCTGGGCGCCGGCCGCCATAGTGCTGCTGATTGCAGGTCCCTGGTCGGTGTTCAGCTATCACCAAGTCGCTCAGGGTTTCCGCTTCGGCTGGGGCTGGCCTTACATTTCCTTCGCGGTGCCTGAGAATTTCCGCGTCCTGGTCATGGCGTTCGGCCCGCTGCTGCTGCTTTTGGCGCCGCTGGGGATGCTTCCGCTTTTGCGGCCGCGTGACAAAAGCATTCGCGATCTGTCCGCGCTGGGCTTTGTATTGCTGGCGGCGGTCGTCATCTTCCAGTGTGTCGTTCCCGCCGCCATCCAGGAGAGGTATCTGGAACCGGCCTTGCCGCCCTTGATCCTGCTGGCCGCGCTGGGCATCCATCAGATCGCTGCACGTGCCGCTGTCCGGCTCGTCCTGGTGGCTGCGGTTGTTCTCGTTGCCTTGCCGGGCATCGTGAAAATGGAGCCCAAACTGCGATACGGCCTGGTGGAAGCCACCGAACAGATCTGGCGTTATCGCCTTGCGGACAATCCTTCCGTCCTTGTCGTGGCCGATGGAGCGTCCGAGGGCGCCGCGGTGGCGGAAATCGCCATGCTCGATAACGCCCGGCCCAGCATGTTCGCGGTGCGCGGCACGCGCCTGTTGGGCGGCGGCGGCTACAACACCCAGGAATATCAGCCGCGTTTCACGGATCTCCATGATGTCCTGAAAGCGATAGACCAATATGCCATTCCCCTGGTGCTGGTCCGGCGCGAGCGCGGACGCAAGGAATGGGCGCATATCGCGCAGGTGGATGCGGCGCGGCAGTTGGAACCCGAGCGCTGGCGCGTGCTGTACAACAGGACAGAGGGCGCGACCTCGGTCACGCTTTACGAAGTGAAGGGCAATGACGGCAAAAAGCTCGATGCCGGCCAGCTCAAACAGCTCACCGCACCGCGCGGCCTGTAATCCAAACGGGGCCTGTCGCTAGCCGCGGCTGGCCTGCAAAAACATCTGTGCCCGCGCCGGCCAGCCCCAGGACTGGGCCATCTCCCGCCCTTTGCGGCCCATCGCCGTCCTGCGCCCCTCGTCATCCAACAGGGCACATATCGCCGCCGCGATTTCGCGCGCGTCGCGGCCATCGACCAGAAGACCATTCTCGCCATCGTGGATGATTTCCGCGGAGCCGGCCGCCTTGCCGCCGATCACGGGTTTGGCGCAGGCATTGGCCTCCAGGAAGACCAGCGGCAATCCATCGGCGTCACCGCCTTCCACGCGATTGGGAAGCAGGACGATCTCTGCACTGTTGTAGAAATCACGGGTCTGGTCATGGGCCACGGCGCCGGCAAATGTCACCAGGCCTCCGATGCCCAGGCTTTGCGCCATCTTCTGCAACCCTTCGCGCTGGGGCCCCTCGCCCACCACCAAGTAGATCAGGTCCGGAAATTTCGCGGCGACGATAGGCAGCGCCTCAAGCACTTTGTCGATGCCCTTGCGGGGTACCAATCGCGTCAAGGTCAGCAACACATGGCGGCCTGCCAGTCCATACTGCTCCGCCAGCCTGGGAGGCGGCGGCTCGGGGTAAAACACGGACAGGTCTACGCCATTGGGAATGAGCACAATCTTTTGCGGCGGAACGCCGAAGCGCGTGACCAGCAGATCCATGGCGTAGCGGTTGGCCGCCACGATTGCGTCGGCCATCCCGAACCAGCGGCCGCGGCGGCGCCTCTCTGCCTCATCACCCTGCAGATCGTCGCCATGGCAATAGATCAGCGCCCGCCGGCGCAGCACAAATTTGGCGAACATCACCAGCCAGCCGACGGTTTCGTCATCGGCGATGCAGATGGCTTTGACGCGATAGCGCCAAGCGAGGCGCGCGACGGTCATTGATAACTTGAATACGGTGCCCATTTCGGAGAGACGATAAAACAGCCCGGGACGCACCGCGCGCAGGAACGGCCGGATGCATTTCACGCGATGGACGGGATAGCCGGCGCGATCGTCGAAGAGCTTCCAGCCCTGCCGCTCGCTGCCGTTGGTATGGTCATGAGACGAGGTCAGGACCGTAACACCGCCGCAAGCGGCCAGCGCAGCATAGACCTGGGACGAACCTCCAAGCGCGGGCGGAAAGATATTGGTGACCAGAAGGCACGTCTTGCCGCCCTCGGCACCCATCAGGCTTTCGCGCCGGAACGTTCATCGCCTGGTCCGGCCCAGCCATAGGTCGCCAGCACGCAAAGCTCAGGATACTTCAATCCCACCGCCCGCAGCGCTTTCCAGGCAAGCAATTCCAGATAGTTGGTCCATTCCCAGCGTTGGAAGGTGCGGCAGTCATCCAGCAAGCGGAAGCTCTTTTCTTCAAAGCCGCCTTTCGCAAAAAGCCTTTTCAGTTCCTTGCGGGTGTTCATGCGATATTCGACGGGAAAAGTGTCGCGCTGTTCGGTTTCCCACAAGACGCCCTTGATGGCGTGATGGACCGCCATGGGGGTCAGCGCCGCTACCACCGAAACCGGCGACCAGCGGTGGACCGTATAGATGACCACCCGGCCACCCGGCGCCAACCGCTTCGCCAGTGCCGCCACGAGACTGTCCGGGTCACGCACATGCTCGGCCACCATGCGAAAGGTTATGAGGTCGAAGACCTCGTCGGTCTTGAAATCCTCCAGATAGACCTGCTGATAGGCATGGATGTAGGGATTGTCGGCGATATTGTCGCTCTCATCGATGCCGACCAGCCGCGCGCAGCGCTTGGACAATTCCAGCGCCAGGCCCGGATTCGAGGGAAAGATGCTGCGGCCGCAGCCCACTTCCAGCCACCGCGTGGAGGGGGTCACTGAGCGTTCCAGGAGCGTTTCGTACCAATCGTCCGGCGTGTAATAATCGAACCTTTTCCGCAGCTTGGGAGTCCATCCCTGCGGTCCCGAAGGTCCATATTTGAGGGCGAAAAGGCGCTGTAAATCAGTCGTTGTGATATTTGGTTCCATACTGCACCGGTCGGGGCGAACAAACTTGGTCATGATTCCGGGATAGGATTTCCAAAGTACTGCTCGTTTTGATTTTTACGGAGAAAGCCTGCAATTCTGGCGCCCGGCAAGTTCGGGCTGTTCGGGGTCCAATGCAATATGGCCAGTGAGGAAAAATATCCTAGATGAATGCAACCTACTTTGCCATCGGTTGTCTCCTTGCGGTCGCCATCATCTTCTGGGGCAGCACCGATCCCGAGCCCAAACGCCTGGCCGAGCTATTCGGCATGCGGCCGCCCAAAAAGCCTGAGCCTCCCAAGGCCCCGCGCCGCTGGTGATCTCCTATGCGTGACCTGTTCCTCGGCCCTCTTCTGCTGGCAATCCTGATACAGACCTTCCGCACGCCCTCCACAGGCGTCCTGGGCTGGACATGGATCACCTTGATGGCGCCCCAGCGTCTGATCTGGGGTCATTTGAGCAGCCTGCCGATCAACCTGATCATCGCGATCGCCACCCTCGGCATGACATTTTTCACGCAGGACAAAAGGAAATTCGCTCCCAACACCGTCATCCTGTTGTGGGGACTGTTCATCGCCATGATGACCATGACCAGCGTCTTCGCGATCAACCAGGACCTGTCCTGGGATATCTGGACCAAGACCGTGAAAGTCATGTTGCTGGGGCTTCTGATCCCCATCCTGATGACGACGCCCCGCCGCATTCATGCCCTGATCTGGATGATCGTCCTTTCTTTGGGATATTTCGGCGTGAAGGGCGGCTTGTTCACCATCATCCTGGGCAATGGCGGGCATGTCGTTGGTCCCGATCAATCGCAGCTGGGTGACAACAACAATCTGGCGCTGGCGCTGTCCATGACCTTGCCGCTGATGAACTATCTGCGGCTGCAAAGCGATAACCGTTTGACGCGGATGGGCCTGTTATTCTCCATGGTCGCCACGACCTTTGGCGTCATGGGCACCTTCTCCCGCGGCGGCTTCATCGGACTGGGCGTAATGGCGGGGTATCTCTGGTGGAAATCCCCTCGCCGCCTCGCGCTGGCATTGGGGACCCTGGCCGTCATCATTCCCGCCTATCTGGCCATGCCTTCGAGCTGGTACGACAGAATGGGGACGCTGAAGGACGCCAGCAGCCAGGGCACCTTCCTCACGCGATGGGACTCCTGGAAGGTCAACTTCAATATCGCGGTGAACCGCCCCCTCACCGGCGGCGGCTTTTCATCCAGCCAGGATCCTCGCGTCTATCAGTACTACAGCTTCGGCAGATCCATGCATGCCGTGCACGGCGATCCCAAGCTTCCCGATGGCTGGACCGGCGGCTATGCCGCGCACAGCATCTATCTCGAGGTCTTGGGTGACCACGGCTTCTTCGGCTTCGGTCTTTACTTCGCTATGCTTGGTTCGACGCTGGTCATGATGCGGCGGGTCCGCAAGGCCGCCCGAACGGTACCGGCCTTGGCCTGGTCGGCCGAGCTTGTGACCATGATGCAGGTCTCGTTCCTGGCATTCTTTGTTTCGGGCATCGCGCTCAGCATGGCCTATTACGATCTCGTCTTCCTCTTCGTCGGCATTGTGCTCGCGATGGACCGCATGGTCGGCGATTACAAAAAATCGCCTGAAGCTGCGGTCCTGGCCGCCGCGGTCATCAGGGGCAGAAAATGGCGGGCACCGGCATTGCAGCCGACCTGATCCGGCTGCTCTTGCGATGCGAAAAGCGCGGCTACCGCCCGTTGAGTGATTTGTTAAGCGCTACCCGGACGGGCGGTATGGAACGATTTACCATTTGGGGAGTTCCAGCAACCCTGCGCGTGCGAGCGAATCTGCGAAAATTTTCATTCTTTCATAGACTTAGCAGGGTTCCAGATTTACCAAGACGCTGAAATACTTGTTTAACAGGTCTAGTATAGACCTAGTTTAACGGGCAAAATCGACCCGGCTGAAGCATTGCAGTGCGTTGCAACGCGGGCGGGATATTGGGCTAAACCATTATGCAACCTTGGAAAATACGCCTTCGCACCTACCTCACCGGCACATGGCATTACCGCTGGGTCGGCATGGGTGTGGCATGGGCGATTTGCGTGATCGGCTGGCTGGGCATTGCTGTGCTTCCCAACCAATTCCAGGCGGTGGCGATGATCTATGTCGACACCGACACCATGATGCGGCCGCTGCTGAGCGGCCTCACTGTCAGCACTGATCCGGAGCAGCAAGTCTCGGTGATGCTGAACACGCTGCTGGCACGCCCCAATCTCGAACAGGTCGTGCATCTCACCAATCCCCAGGCCTCGAGCCTGTCCAGCGCCGACATGGCCAAGGAAGTCGAAAAGCTGCAGGACAACATCACCATCAAGCCGCTGAACACCAAAAACCTGTTCCAGTTGGCCTATACCGACAGAGATCCCGACAGGGGCCTCAGCGTTTCCCAGACGCTGCTTTCGATCTTTGTGGACTCCAATATCGGCAACAAGCGGCATGACCTTGAAGGCGCCCAGTCGTTCCTGGACACCAAGGTCAATGAATATGAGACCCTGGTGCGCCAGGCGGAGCAACGCCGGACCCAATTCAAGCAGGCCAACCTGGACGTCCTTACCAACGCCGTCAGCCCCGACGAAGCCCGCAAGAATGTTGAACTCGCGCGCCAGGCCTTGGCCGGCGCCAGTGCGCGGCTTTCCAGCCTGCGGGGCCAGCTCGCCAGCATCCCCAAGATCATCTACATCGATGGGCCAGGCCCGCTGGTACTCAATTCCGGCGGCGTCAACAGCCCGATGGGCGGGCGCGGCGGCAGCCTTTTCCAGCAGCTTGCCGAAGCCAAGCAGAACCTGATCGATCTGCGGTCGAAATACACCGACGATTATCCCGACGTGAAAGAAGAAAAGCGCCGGGTTGCCCAGTTGCAAGCCGAGCTTTCGACGACCTCCGCCTTGCCGGCCAGCGGCGCGCAAGGCTCGGGCAATCAGTCGATCCCCAATCCGGTCTATATCCAGACCCAGAGCAAATTGTCGGACGCCGAAACCGAAGTGGCGCTGCAGGCCTCACGCGTGCGGGATGCGGAAGCAACCCAGGCCGGCGCCATGAAGACGAGCGCCAAGGCCATCGATATCCAGGCGCAGTTCGCCAACCTGGACCGCGATTACGACCTGGTACACAAAACGTATCAGGACCTGCTGGCACGGCGCGAATCCGCCAAGCTGTCTCAATCGGTCAACGACGAGCAGTCGTCCATCAATGTGCGCATCGTCGAGCCGCCCAAGAAGGCGCCCTTCCCGGTGGCGCCGAACCGGCCGCTGTTCAATTCCATCGTCATTCTCGTCGGCCTGATCGCTGGCCTGGCGACGGCGATCGGGTTGAGCATCAACGCCGGCCGCTTCTTCGCCAAGGAACAGCTGGCGGAAGAGTTCGACTATCCCATCATCGGGGTGGTGGGCCGCCTGGCGCGTGCCGATGATCTGGTGGATGCCCGCCGCGCTTACACTGCACTCGCTGCCTGTGCCGGGCTTCTGATTTGCGGCTACCTGATGGTGCTGGTCGCCCTGGATGCCTCTTTCCGTCTGACCTTGCGGGGAATGCTATGACCGACAAGCCTGCCCCCCCGCTGAATCTGATCGAGCGGATGGCCCAGCGCCTTGAGAAAGAGGCCGCGGCGGCCGTATCCCAACCCCCGGGCGCAGGCCTGATCGGGCGCGCGATGGAGCGGGACATGCCGGAAGGCGATGCCTTCGCCCGTGCTCCGCAAGCGCCCGCGATGCGCGACACCATCCAGCCGCAGGCTCCTGCCGCGTGGCGCGACGGTGTCTCGGTCGTCGGCCCTGCCGAAACCACGCGCCCCGCCTCGAAAGCATCGGAACCGGCCCGTGCCCTCCCGGGAAAGACGGTCCGCCTGGATTTCCGCGCCTTGCGCCAGAACGGGTTGATCACGCCGGACAATATGACCTCGGCGATCTCCAACGAGTTTCGCGGCATCAAGCGCAAGCTGCTGCAGAAGGTCCGCGATCCGCAGACCCGTGCAGCGGTGAGCAACCTGATCATGGTCACCAGCTCGCTTCCGGGCGAGGGCAAGACCTTTTCCTCCATCAACCTGGCTTTGAGCCTGGCGGCGGAACGGGGCTTGCAGGTGCTTCTGATCGACGCGGACGTCATCCGCCCTTCCGTCGGCAACATGTTCATTTCCCCGCCCACGGAAGGCCTGACGGATCTGTTGAGCGGCAAGGTCGGCCATGTTTCCGACGTTCTCTACCGCTGCAACGAGGTCCCCAATCTGGCGGTGATCTTCGCCGGCAATCCCAGCTCCAACACACCGGAACTGATCTCGAGCGGCCGCATGGCCAATCTCTGCCGCGAATTGTCCGCCCGTTATCCCGACCGCGTCATCGTGCTGGATACCCCGCCGGTCCTGGCTTCGACCGAACCGGCCATCCTGGCCAGCTATGTGCATCACCTGATCATGGTGGTCGCGGCCGATCAGACCGACCGGCACCAGCTGCGCAAGTCTCTGGAAACCATCGCTTCGTGCCAGAGCGTAAACCTGCTGTTCAACAAGGCGCCCAGCTGGAACGAACCAGAATATATCGCCTATTACGGATACGCCGGTACTGGGACTGCAGCACCCGCTGAATCCTAGCCTCGCGAGTGGTCATGTATACGAGTTTCTATAAGCTGCGCGCTGAGCCGTTTCTGTTGACGCCGGACGAGCGCTTTTATTTTGAAAGCAGCGTCCACTCTCAGGCGATGGCGCATCTGACTTACGGGCTCAAGCGCGGCGAAGGATTCATCGTCATCACCGGCGATGTGGGCGCGGGCAAGACCACCCTGGTCAAGCGGCTGATCGCCACCATCGACCCCAACAAGATCGTCGCGGCCCATGTCGTCACCACCTTGCTGTCGGGGACCGACCTTTTGCGCATGGTGGCCGCAGCCTTCGGCCTGCGCGACCTGCCCTCCGACAAGAGCGGGCTGCTGCTCAAGCTGCAGGATTTCTTCGATTCAACCCACCGCGAGGGCCGCCGCGCCCTGTTGATCGTCGACGAAGCCCAGAATCTCTCGGAAAGCGCTCTCGAGGAATTGAGAATGCTTTCCAATTTTCAGGTCCAGAACGCGGCACCCTTCCAGAGCTTCCTGGTCGGACAGCCGCAGTTCCGCCGCATCATCGCCAATCCGGATCTGGAGCAGCTGCGCCAGCGTGTCATCGCCTCCTATCACCTGGGCCCGTTGAACAGCCTGGAGTCGGGAAACTATGTGCTGCACCGGCTCAAGCAGGTGGGCTGGAACGGCGATCCGTCTTTCCCCATGAGCGCCATCGGCGCCATCCATCAGCATACCGGCGGCATTCCCCGCCGCATCAATGCACTGGGCAACCGCCTGATGATCCTGGGCTATCTGGACGAGCTGCACAGCTTCTCGGCCGAAGACGTCAACCGCGTCGCGGCCGACCTCGCCAATGAGAATGAGGCGGTGGACGCAGCCGCCAATGACGCCATGCCGCCGTCGGAAAAAGGTCCGGCAAATGGAGGCCTGGCGAACGGACGCATGATACTGAACCGGCTGGATGCGATCGAAGAGCGCCTCACCAGACAGGAAGCCTTCACGCGCCGGGCCGGCACTGCCATCCAGCAGTTGCTGAGTGTGTTTAATTCGGACGCGTCCTGAGCGAATTGGCACAGACGCGGGAGGGGCCGAAAGTGAACGTCAGTACGATTGAAGGCGATCCCATCAGCGGCTGGCGCAAAAGGCCGGTCGCCAATCTCGTTGGCATCCCCTTGAACGCCATGACGGTGGATGTTGAAGACTATTTCCAGGTCGAGGCCCTGTCGCCCCACATTTCCCGTGCCGATTGGGATACAAGGGAATGCCGGGTCGAGCGCAATGTCGATCGCATCCTGCAGCTTTTTGCGGACAACCGTACCAAGGCCACTTTTTTTACCCTGGGCTGGGTCGCCGAGCGCTATCCGCAGCTGGTCCGGCGGATCGTCGAGAATGGCCATGAACTGGCGTCCCATGGCCAGTCCCACCACCGGGCGGACCACCAGTCGCGGGTGCAGTTCTTTGCCGATGTGACGAAGGCCAAGGCGGTGCTGGAGGATATCGGCGGCGTGCCGGTGAACGGCTACCGCGCCACGTCTTTCTCGATCGGGCGGCGCAACCTCTGGACCCTCAGCGTCCTGGACGAGGCCGGCTACAAATACAGTTCCAGCACCTTCCCCATCAATCACGACCTGTACGGGATTCCCGAGCAGCCGCGTCATGCCTTCTATCCTTTCGCGGACAGCCCTTTCATGGAAATCCCCATCACCACCTTGCGCCGCTTCGGCCGCAACTGGCCGTCCGGCGGCGGCGGTTATTTCCGCCTGTTCCCCTATGAACTGTTCAAGCGCACGCTGAAGGCGGCCAGAGCCGAGGACCGCCAGCCCTGCATTTTCTATTTCCATCCCTGGGAGATCGATCCCGGACAACCGCGCATCACGGGCACCTCGCTCAAGACCCGCACCCGCCATTATCTCAATCTCAACCGCACATATGGCCGGCTGCAATTGCTGCTCAAGGATTTCCGCTGGTCGACTGTTGAACAGGTGTTCTTCGCCGCCCCCGCGCAAAGACAATGATGCGCGACAGCATTTTTCTGTGTCATCGCCTGCCCTATCCGCCCAACAAGGGCGACAAGATCCGCTCCTACGCCCTGCTTTGCCATCTGGCCAAGCGCGGTCCGGTGCATCTGGCCTGCTTTGTCGACGCGGCCGAGGATCTGCAATACCTCGACAAGGTCCGGCAACTGGCAAAGGGCGAATGTTACTTCGAGCGGCTTTCGCCGGCGACCAAGGCCTGGCGCAGCCTGGCGGGCCTTGCCGGCGGAAAACCGCTCACCACCGCCTGCTTCGGCAGCGGGCGCCTGCAGCAATGGGTGCTTCAGACCCTTGCGCGCAAGCCGGTCAAGGACTTTGTGGTGTTCGGCTCCGCCATGGCGCCCTATCTGCTCAAGGCGCCCATCGCACCCCAGCGCGTCCTTTTCGACATGGTGGATATCGACTCCGATAAATGGCGCCAGTATGCGAGCGGCTCGCGCGGCGCCCTGAAATGGCTGTATGCGCGCGAGGCGCGAAAGCTGGAGGCGCTGGAACGCCGCGCGGCGCAGGCCTTCGGCTATACCCTGCTGGCTTCGGATTTCGAGGCCGAAACCTTCCGGGAGATCGCGCCGGAAAGCGCCGCAAAAACCTTCGGCCTGACCAATGGCGTGGACCTGCAGCGCTTTTCGTCCGCCGATTTCAAGAGCCCGTTCGATCCCGGCGAGACCGCCATCGTCATGACGGGACGCATGGACTACCGCCCCAATTATGAAGGCGCCCTATGGTTCGCCGCCCAGGTCTTTCCTGAAATCCTCAAATCCGTGCCCAAGGCCCGCGTCCATTTCGTCGGCTCCGGTCCGCCGCCCGCGCTGAGGGCCATCGCGGGCCACCGGATCGCCGTCACCGGCACCGTCGCGGATGTCCGCCCCTATCTGCAGTTCGCCGGCGCCGTCATCGCGCCGCTGCAGATCGCCCGCGGGGTGCAGAACAAGGTCCTGGAAGCCATGGCAATGGCAAAACCGGTGGTCGCGACCCGGGAGGCGACCCGCTCACTGGGCGTCAAACCGGGCCATCATCTCTGGGTGGAAAATGAGCCGCGCCGCTTCGCCAAGGCTGTCATAGAAGCGCTTCAGGGGCCCTCCGCGGAGCCGGTGGCCAGGAACAGCCGCCAGTATGTGGAAGACCATCACGACTGGCCGGCCGTCCTGAAAGAGGTCGACCGCTATCTGGAGGCGCTGCAACCCGCGCATTCCCCTTCCACGGAAGGCCAGGCGCCATCTCGCGCCGCCGATCCCTCACTCCAGCTTGCAGCGCGGTGGAAATCATGACCGCGGTGACCTTGCCGGAATCCGATCGTATTTCTTCCAAGGCTTGGATGCGTCACGGTCTGGTCCTGGCGGCGCTTCTGCTCCTGACTGTCGCCGCGTTCCTGCCCACCGTGGAAGCGGCGGTTCAGGTATGGTGGATTTCACCCACCTACTCGCATTGTTTCCTGATCCTTCCCATCATCGGCTGGCTGGTGTGGGAAAAGCGGCCCACCCTGGCCTTGATGACGCCGGGCCTTGAGCCCAGGGCGCTGATCCTGCTTCCCCTGTTCGGCCTGACCTGGTGGCTGGGCGAATTGGCCGCCATCAACGAGGTCCAGCAATATTCGGTGGTCGGAATCCTGCAGGTCCTGATCGTGGCTCTGCTGGGGCGGGGCATTCTTCGCGTCATCTGGTTTCCGGTCCTGTATCTCCTTTTCCTGGTGCCGACCGGTGAATATCTGATCGTTCCGATGCAGCATTTCGCCACCGTGTTCGTCGATATCAGCCTCAATCTCTTGGGCATCATCCACTACACCGAAGGCACCACCTTTGAACTGACCAATGGCCGCTTCGAGATCGCGGAAGCCTGCGCCGGCTTGCGCTTCCTGATCGCCACCGTGACTTTGGGCGTGCTCTATTCCTACATGATGTTCAAGAAACCCGGCAAAGCGGCCTTGTTCCTGATCGCCTGCGTCGGCGTGCCCCTGATCGGCAACGGGCTGAGATGCGTGGGCATCATCCTTCTCGCCCATTTCACCGACAACAAGCTGGGCGCGGGTGCCGACCATCTGGTCTATGGCTGGGGCTTCAATGTCGCCATCCTGCTGGTGCTCGGCGTGCTGGGATCGCTGTTCCGCGACGACATGACCGACAAGCACGAAATTCGCATCACACCCGCGGCGCCGGTGCGAAACCTGGCCATCGTGGCGGCACTGGCCGCCGGATTCTTGTGGGTGGGACCTGCGCTGGCAGCCTGGCACGACAACAATTTCACCCAACCGGATATCGCCGCAATGGCGGAGCCGCTCCGTCCCGTGGGATGGCGCGAAGACCTGCCGTCCACGTCCTGGCGCCCCAATTTTTCCGGCCTGGACGCAGAGACGGTCGCGGCACTGGTCCCGGTGGATGAGGCGGCGGCAACCCCGGTACAGGTTTTTGTTGGCTACTATGCCCTGCCCCGTCCCGGCCACGCGATTACGGCACGCATCAACCGGCTGTGGGACGAACCCTGGACCTTGTCGGAAACCCACCCCGCAAAAGCCACCTTGGCCGGAAAGTCCGTGGAATTCCAGGAATCGATCATCAGCTCGGGCTTCGAGAAACGCATCATCTGGTCGAGCTACTGGATCGACGGCCGCTTCACGCCAGGCATGTTCCGTTTGAAACTGCTGCAGCCGGCAGCCGCCCTTCAGGGCCATGAAGGACAGGCGGTGGTCGCCGTTTCAACCCCTGTCGAAGGCACGGTCGAAGAAGCGCGCGCCCGTCTGTCGCGCCTGCTCGCCGTCCTGGATGAGGTGCCTGCGCGGCTTGATCGCGCCAATCACCGGGCCCTTTCTTCCAACGCCGAAGGAGCCCGCTAAGTGTGCGGCATCGTCGGCTGGTTTGACCTCAAGGGCCATCGGCCCGCCGATCGCGCGCTGGTGACAGCGATGAGCGATGCCATCCGCCATCGCGGTCCGGATGGGGACGGCCATCATTTCGAGCCCGGCCTGGGCCTGGGCCATCGGCGTCTGGCGGTGATCGACCTGGTGACCGGCGACCAGCCTATGTTCAGCCCGGACAAGAATATCTGCCTGATCTTCAATGGCGAGATCTTCAACTTCCAGGCCCTGAGGCGGGAATTGGAGCAATTGGGCCATGTCTTCGCTACCCATTCCGACACCGAGATCATCCTGCAGGCCTGGCTCGCCTGGGGGCGGACCTGCGTCGACCGGCTGACCGGCCAGTTCGCCTTTGCCCTGTGGGACCGGCGCGAGGAGACGCTCTTCCTGGCGCGGGACCGGCTGGGCGAAAAGCCGCTCTACTATTCCACCCTGTCCGACCAGACCCTGGTCTTTGGCTCCGAGCTGAAGGCCTTGCGGGTCCATCCCGGGCTGGACCGCAAGGTCGATCCCTGCGCGGTGGAGGAGTTCTTCGCGCTGGGCTATATCGCCGAGCCCCGCACCATCTACAGCAATGTCCACCAGCTTCCCGCCGGCTGTACGCTAACACTGCGCCGCGGCCAGAAGCCCGAGATGCGCGCCTATTGGGATCCCAAGCCCGCTGCAATCGGCAAAAGCGATCTGGCCAATCTGGAAGATGCCTTGCTGGAGCGGCTGGGTGGGATCGTCAAGTCCCAACTGGTTGCGGACGTGCCGGTGGGCGCCTTCCTGTCCGGCGGCGTGGATTCCAGCGGCACCATGGCGCTGATGGCGCGGGCGTCGCGCGACCCCATCACCGCCTTTACAATCGGATTCAACGATCCCGCCTTTGACGAGACCACCTATGCCGCGGCGGTGGCCGAGCAATATGGCTCCCACCACATCGTCGCCCGCATGCAGGGCGATGAGACGGATATGGTCGAAAGCCTGCCGGGGATATTCGACGAACCTTTCGGCGACAGTTCCGCCCTGCCCAGCTTCCGGCTGATGCAGCTGGCGCGCAAATCGGTGACGGTGGCGCTTTCCGGCGACGGCGGCGACGAGCTTTTTGCCGGTTACCGCCGCTATGGCTTTCACGCGCGGGAAGAAGGCATCCGCCGCTGGCTGCCATCGGCAATCCGCACGCCGTTGTTCGGCACCCTGGCCGATCTTTATCCGCAATTGGACAACGCGCCCCGCTTCCTGCGCGCGCGCCACACCTTCCGCGAACTGAGCGCGGACTCCACCACCGGCTATTTCTGGAATGTTTCGGTGGTGGGCGATGATACCCGCAAGTCGCTTTTTTCCGCCGGCCTGACCCGGGCGCTGGGCGGTTATCACGCAATGGATGTGATCGCCCGTCATATGAAGACCGCGCCCACCGACGATCCGGTGACGATGGCGCAATATGTCGACATCAAGTCCTGGCTGCCCAGCGACATCCTGGTCAAGGTCGATCGCACTGCCATGGCCAACAGCCTGGAAGTGCGCGTGCCGATGCTGGATCACGGCTTCGTCGATTGGGCACTGGGGCTGCCATCGGCGGTGCGCCGCCAGGGCAGCGAGGGCAAGATCCTGTTGAAGCGCGCCTTTTCGCGCCTGGTACCCCCCAGGATCCTTAATCGTCCCAAGCAAGGCTTCTCGGTGCCGCTGGCGCGCTGGTTCCGCGGCGAGATGGGACAGCATCTGGACCGCAAGCTGCATTCCAAGGGCGGCCTCGCCTCGGCGGACTACCTGGATCCGCAGACCATCCGGCGCCTGATCACCGATCACCAGAACAGCCGCTTCGACAATAGCCGCACGCTCTGGCTGATCTGGATGTTCGAAGAATTCATGGAAGCGGAATTGAGCGTACGCCCTGCCCTTCCGGTACAGGCGCGGGTCCAGGGCGAAAGCGCCTAGAGCGCACAGCAATCGCAGATTTTAGCGGGTGCGGGGCTGCGCCGTCTTGCCCGCTGCGGGATATTGGCGCCGCAGCAGCGCATAGATGAACCCTAGAACCAGCACCAGGACCGCGTCGGTGATCTCGGCCGAGCGCCCGGGCATGTAAAGCTGAAGCCAGCTGGTCGCAAACAGCAGGCTGGATTCCAGCAGGACGGCTACCCAGAGCGGCACGCCCGCGGCGAGCAGGACCAGGATGACGGTGCCGTAAAGCGTGAATTTCTCCGCCAGCGAAATCACGTCCACCTGCAGCGACCCGTGCAGCAGCCCATAAAAGGGTATCCATTGAAAGCTCTTCTGCGCCGGAAAAAGCTGCCAGGGCAGGACGCGCGAAGAAATCACCAGACCGATCAGAAGAAGCGCAAGGCCGACAATTCCGGCGGTGCGGAAGCGCCATAGGAACATCGCACTGATCACAAATGCCAGCGCCATCCCCAGCAATTCCTCACGCGAAAGGCTTTGGCCCACGATCATGATCTTGGCGGCAACCACCCCCAACATCACCACCGCAAGCAACCCGGCCGGCCGGCGGGGCTTGAATCCCGTCTCCAGCAGAAAGGCCATGCCCAGCCAGATCACCGTGTAACGGAACACCTCATAGCCGCTGACCCCGACCTCGAAAATCAGCGGTCTCACGCTGTGCCAGTATTTGTGCAAATCGATGGTGGGCACATAGGGATAAAGCCGCCAGACCGGCCAGGCCAGGAGCAGCAGGCGCGCGAAAACCGCTCTGGCGCCGCTGGGCCATGTTGTTTTTGTCCAGCCCACGCCGCCGCTCCAGGCGACGGCAACGCCGCCGATGGTGCTTATGACGTTCAGGTAGAAGTCGCTGAGCGAACTCACCCGTTCGGTGTCAAAGAATTGCGCCAGTTCGATCGAGAGCGACAGCAGCGCTCCCAGGCCGGCGGCGAGGATCGCGGCGGTGCGTTTGCGTCCGCTGCGGCCGAAGGCCAGCATCGCCGAAACCCCCAGCGGCAGGTAGAGCAGCAGGTTCTGAAGCAGGTCGCCCCGGCTCTGGGGCCGCTCTTTCCAGGTCCCCGCCAGATGCAGGAGGTCGTCTGCGAAAGAGCCGCGGCCGCTGAAGACAAAGGGATAGAGCGAGCCATAGGTGATCGCCGCCACCACCAGCAGCACCAGGCCATAGCGCAGCACGAGAGTTTTCAGTGCACTGACATTGGCCGCAGGCAGGATGGGCGCTTCGGTCACGGGCTATTCTTTTGCGTTCCTAAAGCGCCCGCAATGGCGGGAACTCAACGTGAACATGAAAGGTCATGCGTCCCTGCACAGTGCGGCGCTATACAATAGCGATGCGGGGCTGTACACCAAATGCGGCCAGCTGATTTGTTAACCGGGACGGTAAAGCGAGCGGCGCCGGCTGAACAGTCCAAGGATCCGCCATACGCCGAACATGCTGGACCCGCCAAAGCTTTCGATCCTCACCACCACGACCCTGTTTCCCAACGCCGAACAGCCGGCCCATGGGATTTTCGTCGAAACCCGTTTGCGGCGTCTCATTGCCGATGGGCGGGTCGAGGCCAAGGTGCTTGCGCCGGTGCCATGGGCGCCGCCCGGCCTGCCCGGTCCGGAGATGCGCAGATTGCGCCGCATTGCCGATCCGGAGCAGCGTGACGGGCTGGTAATCGAACATCCGCGTTATGTTGTGCTTCCCAAGATCGGGATGAACCTGGCGCCGCACACGCTTTATCGCGCCATGCGCCGACGCTTCCTTCGCCTGCGCAAAGCCGGACTGAAAATCGACCTGATCGATGCCCATTATTTCTACCCCGACGGCGTTGCCGCTGCCTGGCTGGCCCAGGACTTCAACCTGCCGGTGGTGATCACGGCACGCGGCACCGACATCAACCTGATCCCGGACTTCGCGCGCCCCCGGCGGCTGATCCTGGAAGCGGCACGCAATGCCAGCGCCCTGATCACCGTGTGCCAGGCGCTCAAAGACCGGATGATCGAACTAGGCGTTGCGCCGGAAAAAATCACCGTCCTGCGCAACGGCGTCGACCTGGAGGCCTTCCGGCCGAAAGACCGCGAGGCTTCGCGTTCCAAATTGGGCGTCAACGGCTTTGTGCTGGCTTCTGTGGGCCTGTTGATTGAGCGCAAGGGCCATCATCTGGTGATCGAGGCCATCAGGGACATTCCGGATGCGACCCTGTTGATCGCCGGGTCCGGGCCCGACCGGCAACAGCTGGAAGCTCTGGCGGCACGCCTGGGTATGAAAGACCGCGTCCGCTTCCTGGGCAGCCTGGACCGGTCCGCACTGTGCGAACTCTACAATGCCGCCGACGCGCTGGTGCTGGCGTCAAGCCGCGAGGGCTGGGCCAATGTTCTGCTGGAATCGATGGCCTGCGGCACGCCCGTCGTGGGCACAGCCGTCTGGGGCACGCCGGAAGTGATCGCGCGCCCGGAAGCCGGTGTCCTGGTCCAGAACCGGGACGCGAAAAACATCGCCGCCGCGGTGGCGCAACTGAGGCAAGCCCTGCCCGACCGGGCCGCTACCCGCCGCTATGCCGAGCAATTCGACTGGCAGTCCACCACCGATGGCCAGGTCGCGCTGTTTCAATCCGCGATAAAGCGGCACCGCACAGGCCGCTGACGGTTCAAGCCCGCCGGCCTTTTGCCTGCGTGATCAGAAACACGGCGCGCCGTGCATTGCGGGCCCAGGAAATATCCTCGCGGTTGATCTTGGCCGCCGCCGCCGAGCCCAACCTTGTTCTCAGCTCTTGGTCCGAAACCAGCCTGCGGATGGCATCGGCCAGGGATGCGGGATTTTCGGGCTCGAACAGCAAGGCGTCGGCCTCATGGGTGAGAATCTCGCGGATGTTGGAGGCATCGGGCGCGATGATGGCGCGCCCCAGCGCCATATATTCGAACAGCTTGAGCGGGCTGGCGTAAGCGGTCACTTCCGGCTGCAGGGCGATGTCGAAGCTGCTGATGTATCCTGTCAGCCCGTCGCGTCCCACAACACCTGTGACCAGGACGCGATCCTGGACGCCCAGCTTTTTAGCGCGCTCTTCAAGAGCGGCGCGTCCTGGCCCATCCCCCACCACCAGCAAGGTGGCCTGCGCCAGGGCCCGGTCTTCCGCCAGCAGATCCACGACCTGGGGAAGCCCATGCCAGGCCCGCACATAACCCACAAAGCCCAGAACAGGGCCCGGCCCGAATTGCGGGGGCAGCGCCGGACGCGCGCCGGGATCGATGACACGAAAGCGCTCGACATCGACGCCATTCGAGGTCACCACGATGCGGGAAGAAGCAACCCCCGCCCGCTCGATATAGCCCGCCAGCACCTGGGTGACGGGAAGAACATAGGACGCGCCGCGCCAGGCCGCTTCCTCCGTCCAGCGGGCAAAACCGGGCATCGCCAGGCCGCCGAATTTCCCGCGCTCCTCGGCCAGGGGCGCATTCACCTCCAGCAGCAGCGGCAGGGAAAACAGCCGCGCCGCCCAGATGCCCGACAGCATGTAGATATTGGCACGCTCATAGATGGCATCCGGCTTTTCGCGCAGGATTGCCGCGGCCAGCTTGAAGAATTCCAGTCCGCTATAGCCGAATTCCAGAATCTCATAGAGCCATTTTGGCAGGAGCTGCTTTTCGCGGGCGGGCTTCATCGCATCCACCCGTTGCGGCTCGACCATCACGATGCGCACGCCCTGGCGCTCAAGGGCGGCGATCATCTCGTCGATATGGACGGACTGGCCGTCGCGGGATCGTGTCCGGTGATGGTAGAGGATTTTCAAAGCGCGCCGACTTTTGCTTGGCCGGTGCTGCCCGCTACGGGGTCAACGCGGCTTTCACACCCGATGAGGATGGACGTTTCTTTTCAGCGAACGCCCTCGGGCCACAGAACGACGCGCAAGGTTTGCAGCATGATCCCCAGGTCGCGCAACAGGCTGAAATTCTTTATGTAGAAGAGATCATATTCGAGTTTGCGCTGCGCGTCCTCAAGCGACGCGCCATAGTGATAGTTGATCTGGGCCCAGCCGGTCAAACCGGCGCGCACGGTGTGGCGCAGGTCGTAAAGGCGAAGCTGGCGCGAAAGATCTTCCACAAAACAGGGCCGTTCCGGCCGCGGCCCGACGATGGACATGTCGCCCTTGAGGATGTTCACCAGCTGCGGAATCTCATCCAGCCGGCTGCGGCGCAGGAACATACCGACCTTGGTGATTCGAGGATCGTTCTCGGCGGCCCATTTGGCGCCATGCAGTTCGGCGTCGGTGCGCATGCTGCGCAGTTTGAAGAGCCAGAAGATGCGGCCGCCCCGGGTGACGCGCTGCTGGCGGTAGATGACGGGCCCGGGCGAATCCAGGCGGATGGCGACCATCGCCGCCACCAACACCGGCAGGCTGATGATCAGCGCGGTCAGGCTGAGCACGATGTCCATCAGACGCTTCATGGCATCGTCGATCAGGCGGAACTGGAAACCCGGCGAATGGATCAGCCAGGGAAGCTCCAGCCAGGCCAGTTCGACCCTGCCGGTCTGGCGTTCGACGAAGGAGTTGAATTCGGTGACCGGCACGCCCCGTGCCTTGCAGGACAGCAGACCGTCCAGGGCGACGCGGCTGCGATCGTCCACCGCCACCACGATCTCGTCGGCGCTGAGCCGGGTGGCGAGTTCGCCGATGGTGGGAACCGGGTCCTTGGGAGCGCCCGGACTGTGAGCCTGGGCGGAGTGCACCAGGACTTCTTCGCTGATGAAATGGATTTCCTGCAGACTGCCATGAGCGCGGCTGAGATCTTCGATATGACGCGCCCGCTGGCCGGTGCCGACCACAAGAATGCGGCGGCGGAAGAAGTCGTTATGCAGCAGCACGCGCACCACATTGCGGCTGATGACGGCTGCGCCCAGCGAAATGCCGGTTCCCACCAAGATGATGGTCACACAGCGGCTGATGCTGAGGAAGACCCGCGCTTCCGGGAAGATCAGCGGAAACACATAGTGCAGATAAAGGAACAGCACGAGCCCGGTCATGGCAAGCGCTGTGGGGATGCGCGAAAGCGCCACCGTGCGGTTCAAGAGCGCGTCGCGGCGATAACAGCCGGTGGCGTAAAGAAACGCCATGGAAAAGGCGATGGAAATGATGACCACGGCCGCCGCATGAACAGGTCCGCCCAGCGCGAGACGGCTGTGGATGAGGAAGAGCACCACAAGCTGCGCCCCACCGATCAGAAACAGGTCGAGTAGTGCCTGAGAGACGTTGGCGGAAGGAACATAGCGGGGATAGCGGCGCGGCGCGGACGAAGATTCTGCCTGCGGCAAGGCGCGATAGCGGGCGGCCCTTGAAGGCGTATCATTCGAGGAGCTGCGCCGTACAAAAGCATCGACCTTGGCCAGGGGCTGTGCAGAGACGTTCAGCGGCGTGTTGTTTTGAGACACCCCATCGAGACTCATTATGCATTCCCCATCATCGCCAGCCTTTGGAGGCAAAACTTATGCCGCGGATGACTTCCGCGGCGCTTATCAATTTACGCAATAAATTTACCGACAAGCCCCTCGCGATAGCTCCATTATCGGACATATCTGTTGCGGATGCGAGGTAAAATAAAACCGACTTGATGCAGTTTCATAACCGTTCAGGTCCGCTCAAAGTTCCCATTAAAGAACAGGCACTTGGCCGTTAACCATAAATATGGCTTAAGCATAAGCTGCGAAGCGCGAAACCCGGCTGTTTTGGCGCAGAAACGGCACATTTGCGGAAGGAATAATCTGTGAATGTCCGCGCCCTAGGCAGCGCAGCTTTCCCGCCCGGTTCGCCGGAAGTTCAGCTGGCGCGCGGCCAGCCCGCCTCGCGGCGACCGAGTTCGATTGCGGCATTGCGGCGCATGACTTTGTCCAGCCTGTGCCGGGACCGAATCCGGGTAGAAGAAGAGCGCTTGGGAAGAACCGGAGGAAGTTTTTCCACGCCTTCGCCTGCGACCGAAAGAAAACGCCCAATCAGCGGTGCAAGCAGGACCGACACCGCCGTCCAACCTCCAAGCACGATTGCGAGTGACATCATCTTCAGCCTCAAGATTCAGCGATTCGCGCCTTGTGGGTAGCCTAAGAGGTCTTCCTTGATAGGGAATTAAGGGGATTGTTGTCAGTGTATACATAGACGGTATTTTCCCGTGTCAACTGGCTGGGCAGAGAACGCCATGCCAATGTGGCCCAAAGCGGGACTTGTGATGGAGAACGTGGTTGAACGGCTGGTTTGACGGGCACCAAGACCTCTGGGATGCGGCCTGGAACGCATTCCAGCTTGCCTATGGCTGGGCGAAGGAATGGCAAATCCTGCTGTCCGGCGTGCTGGTGCTTCTGGCCGCCCTGATCGTCGCAAAGGCAATGCGCAAAACCGCTCCTTCCCGCAAACCGGCGTCTCAGCCCGCGCCCGCGGGGCAGACTGAATCGGATCTGCGCAAAAGCGCGAAAGCCCAGGAAACAGCAGCAAATCAACCCGCAGCGGACAGGCGCCGGAGTCCAAGACAATCGGTGGCGCCCGCACCGCTGGCGGCCGAACCGGCCTCGCCTTCCGAACTGGCCGCCAATCTGGAGCAGCTGCGCAGCTTCATCCGATCGGCACTGGCCGCCCTGACCTTGACGGCGGAAAAAGAAAACAGTCCCGCCAATTTTCTCTGCCAGCGGATCACCCATTTCCGCCTGGAACGCTTGCCCAACGGCGCGCCGAAAGCCGCCCATGAAGTCCATGCGGCGATGCTGGGGCAGCTGGAAGTGTTGCGGCAGACCCTCAAAAAGGAATCGCCGCTTGGCGAGGTTTCGCCAATCCTGGTGCAATTGAACGCCAGCGCCCGCGATCTTGCCGCCGCGCTATCGTCGGGCTCCGACAGCCGCCGGCAAGTCAGCCCGAACGCGCGCTGAAATCCCAGCTTAGAAGCGCGACGCTGACGGGGCGTGTGCGGATTCCGCAAAACCCAGGATCCATTGCCGCTGGGCTTCGGTTTCCGGCACTTCCAGTCCGCGCGCCGCGGCGATCATGTCGAGCGCGACATCGCCATGGATGCCCAGCAGGATGAGGACACAGGCCGCCAAGGTGGTGGAGCGGCCGATACCCGCCCGGCAGTGAATCGCCACCGACTTGCCGGCGGCAATCCGGTCCGCCAATTGCCGCGCGACGGTTGCGAAGGGGGCGACCGCATCGGGCACGGTCTTGTCGCGAACCGGAAAGGAGAAGAATTCGAGGCCGAATTCCTCACAGAACGTCCGTTCCGCATCAGTCAGATTGGGAATCTCGGAATCTTCAAGCAGCGAGACGATGACATCGACGCCCTCGTCCCTCCAGTCCAGCATGGTGGCTTCGAACTGATCGCCCAGGCGTGGCGCAGCCATGATCGCCAGATTGCCGTGGGCGAACTGATTGATCCAGTAAAGCGGCTTTGCCATCAAGTGGTTGCTTTAGCTCTAAAATCCGGAATGCGTCAAGCCGCCGCCGGTCCGCAACAGCCCCGCAAGCGCGACACTATCGCAAGGCCATCGCAGCCTTGTGCTGAAATCGTGAATTAACCACGCCCTTAAGCCCTTCGGTAAGAGCTCGGCCCCTAAATTGTCCTCTCATCATTAACGGGCAAAGCAATGCACGGCAAAATCGCTGTCATCGGTCTGGGCTATGTCGGCCTGCCGGTCGCCGTCGCATTCGCGGAGAAATTTCCCGGCACCATCGGTTTCGACATAGACGCCCGCCGCGTCGCTTCCCTTGGCCGGGGACTCGATTGGACGGGGGAAATCGGCGACGCGCGCTTGAAGGCCAGCCGCCTGGCTGTGACGTGCGATCTGGCCAGGCTCAAAGGATGCGACATCTTCATCGTCTGCGTCCCCACTCCGACCCACAAAGACCGCCGGCCCGACCTGGAGCCCTTGCGCCTGGCATCGGAAAGCGTGGGCAAAGTGATGAAGAAGGGCGCGCTGGTGATCTACGAATCCACCGTCTATCCCGGCGTCACCGAAGAATATTGCGGACCCATTCTGGCAAAGGTCTCCGGCCTGAAGCAGGGCAAGGACTTCAAGCTGGGCTATTCGCCGGAACGCATCAATCCCGGCGACAAGGAACACAGCTTCGAGAACATCCTCAAGATCACCGCCGGCGAGGATGAGAAAACCGCCGGGCGTGTGGCGGCGCTTTACAGCACGGTGGTAAAAGCCGGTATCCACCGGGCGCCGTCCATCAAGGTGGCGGAAGCCGCCAAGGCGGTGGAAAATACCCAGCGGGACATCAACATCGCCCTGATGAACGAAATCGCCATCATCTGCGATGCCATGAAGATCCCCACGCGCGACGTGCTGGACGCCGCCGGCACCAAATGGAATTTCCTCAAATTCAGTCCTGGCCTGGTGGGCGGACACTGCATCGGGGTGGATCCCTACTACCTGACCGCCAAGGCGGTGGAGCTGGGCTACAACCCGCAATTGATCCTGGCAGGACGGCGCCTCAACGACTCGATGGGCAACATCATCGCGCGGCGCGTGGTGCGTTTCATGGCGGCCAGCAATTGCGCCATCCACAAGGCCAAGGTCGGCATCCTGGGACTGACCTTCAAGGAGAATGTCCCCGACATCCGCAACAGCCGGGTGCCTGACGTGCTGGTCGAATTGCAGACGTTCGGCATCAAGCCGGTGCTGCACGATCCTCTGGCCGATCCGGCGCAGGTCAAGCGCGAGTACGGGATCACGCTGAGCCCGCTCTCCACGTTCAAGAATCTGGATGCCTTGATCCTGGCGGTGCCGCATGCGCAATACCGCAAGAAGCCTGCCGCACTGCCGGCCATGCTGCGCAAGGGCGGCATCTTCGCCGACATCAAATCGGTGGTTGACCGCAAATTGATCCCCAGCGATGTTCGCTACTGGAGTCTTTGAGCGGGCAGCCCTTGGCGAAGATACTGGTCACTGGTGCGGCGGGATTCATTGGCGCCGCCGTTTCAGACGCCTTGCTCGCGCGCGGCGACAGCGTCACCGGCATCGACAATCTCAATGCTTATTATGATGTCGGCCTCAAGCGCGCGCGCCTGGCGCGGCTGACGGCGCAGAAAGCTTTTTCGTTCCGCCAGGACGACATCGCCGACAAGGACGCGATGCTGGCGCTGGCGGGCGACGGCTTTACCGGCGTTGTGCATCTGGCGGCCCAACCAGGCGTGCGCTACAGCCTGGAAAATCCTTTCGCCTACGTCACCGCCAATGTGATGGGCCAGGCGGTGATGCTGGAACTGGCGCGCGCAATTCCCGGCCTGACGCATTTCGTCTATGCCAGTTCTTCTTCCGTCTATGGCGCCAACAAGAAGACGCCCTTCGCAGTGGGCGATGCGGTGGATCATCCCAATTCGCTGTATGCCGCCACCAAGCGGGCGGATGAACTTTTCGCCCACACCTATGCGCACCTTTATGGCATCGCCTGCACCGGCCTGCGGTTCTTCACGGTCTATGGACCATGGGGGCGTCCCGACATGGCGCCGATGTTGTTTGCCAAAGCCATCACGGCCAACGAACCCATCAAGGTGTTCAATCACGGCGAGATGTGGCGCGATTTCACCTATATCGACGACATCGTTTCCGGCGTGCTGAAAGCACTGGACCGGCCCGCAACAGGCATACCGCCGCATGCGCTCTACAATCTGGGCAACAACAAATCGGAAAAGCTCACCGATTTCATCGCCGAGATCGAAAAGGCTTTTGGAAAAAAGGCGGAAAAGATCATGGCACCGATGCAGCCCGGTGACGTGCCCGCGACCTATGCCGATATCGACGCCAGCAGCCGCGAGCTGGGCTTCGCGCCCACCACGCCGATCAGCGCCGGCATCCCAAAATTCGTGGCCTGGTTCAAGGACTACTATCGGGTCTGAGCACCCAGCGCGGCCAGAAGCCGCGCCGCTTCCGGCCAGTCCTGCACCAGCCGTTCCGCCCCCGCTGCCAGCAGGCGCTCGCCCAGCCGGTCATGGACATGGCTACCGCCCAGAAAGCCCCACACCCGCATGCCCGCCGCCCTGGCCGCGGTGACGCCATTGACGCTGTCTTCCAGCACCAGGCAGGCTTGTGGCTTCACGCCCAGCTTTTCCGCCGCATGCAGAAAAAGGTCGGGCGCCGGCTTGGCATGCACGACATGGTCGGCGGAATAGACATGTGGCTCGAAATGCGCCCATAGGCCCACCTGGCGCAGCTTGCGTTCCAATCCCTCTTTGGTGCTGGAACTGGCGACCGCCTTCAGCAGCGGCGTTTCCGCGACAGCGGCCGCGGCGCCGGGCACTTCGGTGAGGCGCGCGATCATGGTCTGGCGCAGCCTTGCCGCCAGTTCGTCGCGAAAAACACCGGAGACCGGCCGGCCGATGCGCTCTCTGGCCTCGGCATCGATGCGCTGATGGAAGCTCTCGTAGCTGAGACCCATGAAGCGGTCGACATAGTCCTCCCGCTCGAAACTTAGTCCCTGCTCGGCCAGCATGGCGAGTTCGACTTCCAGCGCCAGCACTTCGCTGTCGACCAGCACACCGTCGCAATCGAAGATGACCGCCAAAATCAAAAGACGCTACGCCGCCTTGCGGTTCTTGAGGAAGTCGCCCATGCGACCCAACGCCTTCAGGATATTCTCCGCCGAGTTGGCATAGGACAGGCGCAGATAACCCTCGCCCAGGATACCGAAGTCCGGCCCGCCGATCAGCGCCACGCCGGTTTCATCCAGCAGCGCATTGGCCAACGGCTTGGCCTTCCAGCCCGTCTGCTTGACGTTGGGGAAGGCATAGAAGGCGCCCTTGGGTGTGATACAGGATACGCCCGGCAGCTGGTTCAAGCCCTCCACCACCAGCTTGCGGCGTTTGTCGAATTCATTGCGCATATGCGCCACCGCATCCTGCGGCCCGGTCAAGGCCGCGATGCCGGCATACTGGGTCGGCGCATTGACGCAGGAATGCAGGTTCACCGCCAGCTTGCGGGCATAGTCGTAGAGTTTGCCCGGCCAGATGGCGTAACCCAGACGCCAGCCGGTCATGGCATAGGTCTTGGACCAGCCATTGAGCAGGATCAGCCGGTCCCGGATGGAAGGATAGTTGAGCAAGGTGACATGCTGTTCGCCGTCATAGATCAGCTGGTCGTAAATCTCGTCGCTCATCACCGCGACTTGCGGCCACTTCTCCATCCCCTTCACGAATTTGTCGACTTCGGCCTTGGGGGTGACGCCGCCGGTAGGGTTGGCGGGTGAATTGATGATGATCAGCCGGGTCTTGTCGGTGATCAGGCCCAGCGTCTCTTCCGCCGAAAAGGCAAAGCCGTTCTCTTCCCGGATCGGAATCGGCACGGGGGTGGCGCCGGTATATTCGATCATGGAGCGATAGATGGGAAAGCCGGGATCGGGATACATGATCTCCGCGCCCGGCTCGCCGAACATCAGGATGGACATGAACATGGTGGGCTTCCCGCCCGGCATGATCATCACTTCCTCGGGCGAGACGCTGGCGCCATAACGCTTGTGCAGATCAGCCGAGACGGCTTCACGCAGCGGCAGGATGCCGGTCGCGGGCGTATAACCGTGATGGCCGTCGCGCAGCGCCTTGGCGGCGGCCTCGACGATGTGATCGGGGGTGCGGAAATCCGGCTGTCCGATACCCAGATTGATGATGTCGCGCCCCTGGGCGGCCAGCGCGGTGGCCCGCGCCAGAACGGCAAAGGCGTTTTCCTCGCCGATACGGTCGAAATTCGCGACGGTCTTCATGTGGCTGCTCTGCCTTCTTACGGGCCTTTTGTACCCGGGTTTTGGGCTGCCCGTATAATGCCTCCCGGTAAGGGATTCCAGCGCGTCCGTCTCAGCCCAGATAACCTTTGTCGCGCAGATATTTCACGATGGCTTGAGCATGGGCCTCAGGCGTGGATTCCACCGTCTTGATGGTCAGTTCGGCCTTTTCCGGCGACTCATAGGGGCTGTCGATGCCGGTGAAATTCTTGATCTTGCCGGCGCGCGCTTTCTCATAAAGGCCCTTGGGATCGCGTTGCATGCAGACTTCGATGGGCGTGTCCACGAACACTTCCAGGAACTCCCCTTCACCCAGCAATTCGCGCGCCATGCGGCGCTCGGAACGGAAAGGCGAGATGAACGCAGTGAGCACGATCAGGCCGGCATCCACGAACAGCCTGGCGGCTTCGCCGACGCGGCGGATATTCTCCACCCGGTCGGCATCGGTGAAGCCCAAATCCTTGTTGAGGCCGTGGCGCACATTGTCGCCGTCCAGCATGTAGGTGTGCTTGCCTTCGGCGGCCAGGCTCTTCTCCACCAGATTGGCGATGGTGGACTTGCCCGAGCCCGACAGGCCGGTGAACCACAACACCACGGGCCTTTGGGCCTTCAGGCGGGCCCGCACCTGCTTGTCCACGTCCAGCGCTTGCCAGTGCACATTGGTGGCGCGCATCAGCGAGAAATCGATCATGCCCGCGCCCACCGTGGCATTGGTGAAGCGGTCGATCAGGATGAAGCCGCCGGTATCGCGATTGTCGCGATAAGCGTCAAAAGCCAAAGACTGGGTTAGCGCGAAATTGGCATAGCCGACTTCGTTCAGCGCCAATGTGGCTGCGGCGTGATGGTCCAAGCTGTTGACGTCGACCTTGTGCTTGAGCCCACTGACCTGTGCGGGCACGGTGGCGGTCCCCAGCTTGAGCAGATACTGGCGGCCCGGCAGCAACTCCTCATCGGCCATCCACAGCAGATGCGCCGCGAACTGGTCGGAAACGATCGGGCGGGCCTGGGGATCGGCCAGCACGTCACCGCGCGAAACATCGACTTCGTCGGCCAAAGTCAGGGTGATGGCATCGCCGGCCACCGCTTCCGTCATATCGCCATCCATGGTGACGATGCGGGCGACCGTGCTGGTCTTGCCGGATTTTGCCACGGCGACCGTATCGCCGGGTTTGATCCTGCCGCCGGCAATGGTGCCGGAAAAGCCGCGGAAATCCAGGTTGGGCCGGTTGACCCATTGCACCGGCAACCGGAACGGCTTGTCGGCCAGCGCCGTATCCACATCCACCAATTCCAGATGCGCAAGCAGCGCCGGCCCGTTGTACCAGGGCGTCTCCTTGGACTTTTCGATGACATTGACGCCATAGCGCGCCGACAAGGGGATCGCCACCTGAGAGACGAAATTCAGCCGCGCCGAGAAGGCATGGAAGTCCGACACGATCTTGTCGAACACCTGCTGGCTGTAATCGACCAGGTCTATCTTGTTCACGGCCAGCACCACATGGCGGATGCCCAGCAGCGAAGCGATATAGGCGTGGCGGCGGGTCTGGGTCAACACGCCCTTGCGTGCGTCGATCAGGATGACGGCCAGGTCGGAGTTGGAGGCGCCCGTCGCCATGTTGCGGGTATATTGTTCATGACCCGGCGTGTCGGCGACGATGAATTTGCGCTTGTCGGTGGCGAAGAAGCGATAGGCCACGTCGATTGTGATGCCCTGCTCCCGTTCGGCTTCAAGGCCGTCGACCAGCAGCGCAAAATCGATGTCCTCGCCGGTGGTGCCGAACTTCTTGGAGTCCTTTTCCAGGCTCGCAAGAGTGTCCTCGAACAGCAGCTTGGTGTCATAGAGCAGCCGCCCGATCAGGGTCGACTTGCCGTCATCGACGCTGCCGCAGGTGAGGAAACGCAGCAGGCTTTTCTTTTCCTGGGCGGCGAGGAATTTCTGGAGTTCGGAAGCCGGAGCGTTCACTAGAAGTACCCCTCCTTCTTCTTCTTCTCCATCGAGGCCTTCTCGTCGCTGTCGATCAACCGGCCCTGGCGCTCGGATGTGCGGGCGGTGAACATCTCGGTGACGATGTCTTCCAGGCTGTCGGCATCGCTCTCGATGGCGCCGGTGAGCGGATAGCAACCCAAGGTGCGGAAGCGGACCAGCCGGTCTTCCACCGTCTCGCCGGGCTTGAGCTTCATGCGCTCGTCGTCGCGCATGATCAGGGTGCCGTCGCGCTCCACCACCGGGCGCTTCTTGGCGAAATAGAGCGGCACGATGGGGATGTTCTCGGCCAGGATGTATTGCCAGATGTCCAGCTCGGTCCAGTTGGACAGCGGGAAGACGCGGATGCTTTCGCCCTTGTTGATGCGGGTGTTGTAGACGCGCCAGAGTTCGGGCCGCTGGTTCTTGGGATCCCAGGCATGGGTGGCGGTGCGGAAGGAGAAGATGCGCTCCTTGGCGCGGCTTTTTTCCTCGTCGCGGCGCGCGCCGCCGAAGGCGGCATCGAAGCCGTATTTGTCCAGCGCCTGCTTGAGGCTTTCGGTCTTCATCACCTGGGTATGGAGCGAAGAACCGCTGTCGAAGGGATTGATGCCGCGCTTCACCCCGTCTTCGTTGACATGGACGATCAGGTCGAGTCCCAGCCGCTTGGCGGTCTCGTCCCGGAACTGGATCATCTCCTTGAACTTCCAGGTCGTGTCGACATGCATCAGCGGGAATGGCGGCTTGGAGGGATAGAAGGCCTTCATCGCCAGGTGCAGCATCACGCTGGAATCCTTGCCGATGGAGTACAGCATCACCGGGTTGGCGAACTCCGCCGCCACCTCCCGCATGATGTGGATGCTCTCGGCCTCAAGCCGTCGCAGGTGCGATATAACAGTCTTATTTGTGGACAATATTGGGTATCCCAAATCCGGGCTGTGAAATAGGCCACCGGGGGCCAGTTTGCAAGCGCACGGCCATGCAGGCCGCGCGGCCCAGTGAAGCCCACAATTATTTCAGGCGCTTGGTGGTCAGGGCGGGCGGCACGGCCTGTTCTTCCACGGCAAAGCGCACCCGGCCTACCGAACGGCCGTCGCCGGTCATGATGCTGACCTGCCACTGGCCGGGCAGCGGCGCGCTCTTGGTGGTGTAGAAGCGATAGCCGTCCTCGCGCCCCCCCGTGATGGGGATGGAGATTCGCTGCTGGGAGACCCACCCTCGCTTGGGATCCAGCCATTGCCAATCATGCACGATGCGGGGGTTGAGGCCGCGCGGCGCGAAGATGGCATTGTAGAGAAAGAGCTTGGCGCCTTTCTGGACATGCAGGATGGCATGGGTGCCGAACAGGGCCTGCCATTCCGGCGGCTCGTCTTCCTCCGCCGCCTGGTAGCCGGCGCCGTCGCGTTTCACATCGTGATAGATGCCGGCATCGGTCAACACCAGCGGCAGCGGCGGCAATATGCGCACGAAATAGGCGATGTTGAGGGCGACGGTGATTATCGCCATGCCGGCGAAGACTTGCATGCGGGCGCTGCGATAGCGCTCATGCCCCAGCCGCGCCAGCGCCTGCATGTAGAAGAAGAAGATCACCACCGCGATGCCGCCGCTGATCAGGAAGGGAATGCGCCCGATGCGGTCGATCACCAGCGGCACCAGAAGGATGGCGTAGGAATAGATGGCGAAGAAGAACAGCAGCGCGGAGAAGACCAGCCGCGAATGGTAGCGGCGCATATATTCGTTGCCGATGAAGATCGCCGCCATCGCCAGCAGGAACGGCCAGGATGAGGTGACGGAGGCGCTGCGGATATAGAAGACGCAGAAACCCGACAAGAGGCATCCCAGCGCGAACTGGGTGGCCGCGACCAGGATGGTGCGGGTCTTGTCCGAGGGCTTCCTGCCGTCGGGCCGAGATTCCAGGACATGCAACACGGCGATGGTGATGCCCGCCGCCAGCAGATAGACGATGAACACAGCCTGGGTCAGCGCGTGATCGATACGGCCAAAGGTGGCGCTGTCGAAGGCAAAGCCTCCGGCCAGCGACAGGGCGGAAATCTGCCGCTCATGCTTTCGCGCCCAGCTTAGGGCCGGGTCGAAAGCCTTGGTATCGAATGCGCGCATGGCGAGGTCTTATGGTGCCCGGGACCCCCGATAACAAGGCTCTGACTATGGCAAATCGTGGATTTGAGACCCCAATTTCCGGTCAAAGATTGTCACAAGGCATTTCAAGAACGATCGCACGCCGCCCCTGCCTCAGAACGGCAGGCGCAACGCCACTTCCACCGCCGCGGCAAGGCCCTGATGCGGGCGGGGCTGGTCGTCCTGCAGCCGCCCGGCCAAGTCCAGGTGGAAAGTCCGGCTGTTGAGGCTGAACGGCAAGGACACCCTGGCCTCGCCCATATTCACGATCACCGGCAGGGTACTGACGATGTTGGCGCCCGGCGAATGGCTGCTGCCGATGGTGGCATGGTGAAGCGCGAGTTCGTAAAAACGCCCCGCCGCATCGCTCCAACTTCCTTGAAGGGACAGAAGCGTGGAATCATCGTCCAGGCTGAAGCCCAGGGTGCGGCCACGATAGCGCATGCCGTCCGGATACTGGCCGTTGGTGTAGGAAAAGCCGTAGACATCATTGCCGAAACTGAAAAGCGTCTTGGTCGCAATGCTGTCGGTATATTCGGCGGTCAGCTTCACTGGACTGCCGGCGGTGGGCAGGAAGATACTGGTGCCGATGAGATGGCTGGTGGCGGAGCGGCTGAACCAGGAATAATCCTCGTTCATCAGCTGCGCATAGATCTGGAACGGCACGCCCCCCAGCGTGTGCGCATATTTCACGTCCAGCCCACCCTCACCATTGACGTTGTCGGGATGGTTGGAGAGATCGAAATTGGTGAAATAGTCGCGCAGGGGCGAGCAGGGATGGCCCTGGCCGCAAAATTGCTCCGTCTTGGCCAATCCGATCTCCAGGCCCGGCAGCGGATTTATGATCAGACGCGCCGCATCGTAATAGACGTTGGACTGGATCTGGGGTCCGTCCAGCTTGCCGACGAGGAATTCAAACTGCCACGGCCCCAGCCAGCGCAGTACAGGCCAGCTTGAGGCCTTGGTGCTGGAGCGTTCGATCCCGATCTGGGGCATGGGCCGCGCATTGTTGGAGAGCTGCAAGGCCGAGATCTGGCCAGGTCCCCACCAATGATCAAGATAACCAGCATAGACGCGAACCCCGCCCAGCCGGGCGGCGAGATAGGTCCCGTCCGGCATGATCTTGTTGCCTTTGCGGCCGAAGTCCTGGCTGAAGCCGCCCAGCGATATCCGGCCCGAAAATGCGCCGCTGGTGCCTTCCAGGGATAGCTGGGCCTGTCCTTCGCCCCGTCCCAGACTGTCAAAGCCATAGACCGGGCTGGGCTTGTTGGTGGCGTCTATACTGGCCCAGGCGGAAAAGCCGTTGGCGGTGGCGGCCTGGGCCCGCGCCAGGACCCGCTGAGCGGCGATCCGGACCGAGGCGGGTTGGCCGGCCATTTCGCTACGGGCCAGCTGCAGAAGCAGGGATTGCCAGGGCAGCGGCCATTGGATGGTGACATCCTCCACCACCCCCGCCGCCTGCAGCAGCTCGACATCGCTGCGGAGCTGATTGTCCCCGACTTCGGCCCAAGGCGAAGCCTGGGAAGCAGAAGCGGACGCGACCCATAGCAGAAGGGCAAAGACAGCCTTCGCACCCAAATGTCGGCTATGCATGATGCTCCAGGTCGGCCCGCCCCGACCGGACATTACTGATTCCGCACCTGCTAACAAGTTTTGTTTTGTGACACGAAATCAGGGGGATTTACTTGCGCACCAGAACACAGCGCACCCCTTTGGCGGTCAAACCGGCACAAGTCTGGGCCGCGCCGTCGGGTGTCATGGCGCGCACTCTCAGCCGGAAGTAGCGGCCCTTGCCCGGCAGATCGGCGGCAACAACTTGGGGACGCAAGCCCTCCAGCACCGGCCCGGCAAGAGCCTTGGCTTCCTCCCAGCCGGCCTCTGCCTTGGCGGCGCTGCGCCAGGCCCCGATCTGAATCTCGTCGCTTTCCCGTCCAGACCCGGAAATTGAACTGGCGGCTTGATCCAGTCCGGGCCGCAAGCTCAAGTCTTGGGCCGAAGCAAAGCGGGAGATTTTATCCGCCCTCTGACGTTCGTGCCGCACGGAACGAGGAACAGCCGGTGCTTGCGGCCCAGGATCGCCCTTCTCCGCTACAGCAGGAACAGCAGGCCCTTCCATTACCCTAAGGCGCTCTACAGCGGGCGCGTAATCGGGATCGATAGCGGCTGCCTTGGCATACAGGCTCAGCGCCGCCAGCCGGTCATGCTCCTGCTCCGCGATCTGCCCCAAACCGAAATAGGATTCCGGTCGATGTCCGCCATCCGCCGACAGCGCCGTCTGATAATCCCGCCGCGCATCCGCGAGTTTGGCCTGGCGCAAGAAAATGCCGGCACGATGATTGAGCGCATCGGCGGCGTTGTAATCCTTGAGGGCGATGGCGGCGCCATAGTCGGTCACCGCTTCGTCCAGCCGTCCGCGCTCTTCGCGCAGAAAGCCCCGTTGCAGCAGCCCCTGGCTGCGCTCGTTGGTGGGAAGCGCACGGCCGTCCAGCGCACGGTCGAGATCGTGCATCGCCGCGTCATGGTCGCCCAGGAGTTCCCGCGCCACCCCGCGGGTAAGCAACAGCAACGCCCGCTCCCGCGGGTCCGGCCTTTCCTGTGACAAAACTGTATCCGCGAGCTTGGCCGCCTGTTCAGGATCGCCCTTGGCAAGCGCGGATTCGGCTTGGTCGATCCTGGCGGAAATCGCGGAGGAGGCGAAAACAGGGCGCGCCGTGAACAGGACCGCGGGCATCGCGGCCATGACGATCAGCACTTGTATCGCTTTTCCCATCAGCTCCTGCCAAAGGCCTGAAACTGGACAATAACAGCGGGCCTGTGCCATGAAACAGGCCGTTTTTAAACCATTCTTCGGAAAACACATGCCCGATATCAGACCCGTCCGCAAAGCTGTTTTTCCCGTTGCCGGCATGGGCACAAGGTTCCTGCCCGCCACCAAGGCCATCCCCAAGGAGATGCTGCCGGTGGTGGACAAGCCGGTGATCCAATATGCCGTGGAAGAAGCGCGCGAAGCCGGGATCGAGCAGTTCGTTTTCATCACCGGCCGCGGCAAGCATGTCATCGCCGATCATTTCGATCATGCCTATGAACTGGAGTCGCTGCTGGAAGCCCGGGAAAAGACCACCGAGCTGAACAGCCTCTTGGAGATGCTGCCCAAGACCGGCTCGGTGGGCATGATCCGCCAGCAACAGCCGCTGGGCCTGGGCCATGCGGTGTGGTGCGCGCGGCATTTCGTCGGCAACGAACCTTTCGCGGTGCTGCTGCCCGACGACCTGATGGTGGGAAAACCGGGCGCGCTGTCGCAGATGATCGACTCCTATAACCAGGTGGGCGGCGGCATCATCGTGGCGGCGGAAGAAAAGCCCAAGAACGAGATCAAGCGTTACGGCGTGGTCGATCCCGGCGCGGTCAAAGGCAATGCCACGGAAGTGAAAGGCGTGGTGGAAAAGCCCGCCACCGGAACGGAGCCGTCCAATCTCTGCGTCATCGGCCGCTATATCCTGCAACCGGAAATCTTCGGCATCCTGGACCGGCAGGAACGCGGCGCCGGCAACGAGATCCAACTGACCGACGCCATGGCACAGATGATCGGCAAGATGCCCTTCCATGCGGTGAAGACCGATTGTTCCCGGTACGACTGCGGCGACAAGGTAGGCTTCCTGCACGCCAATCTGGCGGTGGGGCTGTCGCGGCCCGACATCGCGCCGCAATTGAACGCCATCCTCAAGGCGCTGGTGTGAGCGGCCGGAAATCTGGCTTGAAGGCAATCCGGGGTGTGGCGGTCGGAGCACTGGCGCTGCTGTCGGCGTCCTGCAGTTCCAGCACGTCCGGCAATACCAACTATTCGCAGTTCTACCAGATCATCAAAACAAGCTTCTCGGCCAGTTTCGGCAAGATTCGCGTCAGCCGCGACCAGGCTGCGGCCATCCCCTATGCCAGCATGGGCTATAGCCAGGATGGGGGAAACCAGGTCCTTCTGGTCCTGGGCACCGATACCAGCGGCGAGTTGCTTTGGACCTCGGCGGCCCACGTGGTGATCGTCACCCGTGACGGACGCATTGTGCGCAGCCTGGGCCTCGGCCAGGACCTTTCCGGCCTCACCACGCCCAGCAATGCGCCGCCGCCCTCACCGGCTGCCGCCATTCGCGAGCCTTTCGCCAGCACGCGGCTGGAGGATTTTCCCGAACTCGGCCTCTATGGCGTCACCGTGTCATGCCGCGCCCATATGGCAGGACGCCAGACCATCAAGATCCTGGGCCAGGCGATCGCCACCATCCGGGTGGACGAGGCCTGCCAGAGCCGCAATCCGCAATGGTCCTTTGTCGACAATTATTGGGTCGATGCCGACAACGGGTTGGTGTGGCGGTCGCGCCAGCACGTCCATCCCAAGGGTGGTGTTGTCGAAATCGAGATTTTCAGACCGCCCGGTTGAATGACGCGTCCGCTTCAAGACATGAATATAAAAAAATTGGGAGAGCCTCACGGCTCTCCCAATCAGATCGGAAATATGAAAATCGACTACGGGGTGCCGGTGGTGCCGACCGTCGCGGTGGTAACCGCGGTGGGCCCGCCACCGCCCTGGCTGGCGGCCAGGCCAATACCCACGCCGGCCAAGCCGACGCCGCTGATGATCAGGAGTGTGTTGCGATCTTCCAGTTGAGCCTTCTTCACGCCAGCCGGCTTGCCGGCCGGGAGCGTTGTCGCTGCAAAAGCGTTGGTCGCCAACAGGCTGGCCAAAATGATTGCACCGGAAATCCGCATCAGATTCTCCATAAACTAAGGTTCTTAAGGGGCGTTGATGCCACTTCTACGCGGCCTGCCGTAACCGTGTCAATTCGCGATCGGGAACCCCGTTCGGGGGGGAGCGGAAAGAAAAGACCTCTGTTGCTGCGGCGCAACAATTCGAGGCTACTGTCAAATTGTCAGAATAGGGCAATCTCTTACTTTACAGGCACTTCCTGTAAGAAGACTTCTGCTAATAACCTCCTGTTTTGAAGAGGCTGTCTCCATGTCGGTGATCCATCCCATCATTCTGTCTGGAGGCACAGGATCACGGTTGTGGCCGCTATCCCGCAGTCTTTTTCCCAAGCAATTGCTGGCTCTGGCTGGTGAACGCAGCCTTATCCAAGACACTGTGTTGCGGGCGGCAGGCACCGGTTTCGGGGCGCCGATAATCATCTGCAATACCGAACATCGTTTCCTGATCGCCGAACAGCTTCGCGAAACCGGGGTCGCACCCGAAGCCATTGTGCTGGAGCCCCAGGGACGCAACACGGCGCCCGCGGCCGCCATTGCCGCGCTGATGATTGCGCAAAAAGACCCGCAGGGCCTGATCCTGCTGATGCCGGCGGACCATATTGTACGAAACCGTGCAGCCTTCCTGGAAGCAGTGGCGAGCGCGGCCGCAGCGGCGCGGCAGGGGCGGCTGGTGACATTCGGAATCACGCCTGATTCGCCGGAGACCGGATATGGCTATATCCGCCGCGGCGCGCCGCTCAAGGATCTGGCCAACAGTTTCGCGGTCGAACGCTTTGTCGAAAAGCCGGACGCCGCCACCGCGGCAGGCTATGTCTCATCCGGCGACTATGACTGGAACAGCGGCCTGTTCCTGTTCAAGGCCAGCGCCTTCCTCGACGAATTGCAGCGGCTGGAGCCGGAACTGCTCGCCCAATGCCGGGAAGCCGTGTCGAAAGGGACAAAGGATCTCGACTTCTTCCGTCTCGACAACGCGTCCTTCGCCAAGGCCAAAGCCATCTCGATCGATTATGCGGTGATGGAGCGGACCGACAAGGCGGCCGTGGTGCCGGTGGAGATGGGGTGGAGCGACATCGGGTCCTGGGAAGCCTTATGGACGGCGGCGGCACGTGACGACCAGGGCAACGCCACCAAGGGCGATGTGCTGCATCATGGCGCCCGCAATTCCTATCTGCGCAGCGAGGGGCCGCTGGTGGCCGCTGTCGGGGTTGAGGATATCGTGGTGGTGGCCACCCAGGACGCGGTTCTGGTGAGCCACAAGAGCGCGTCGCAGGACGTCAAACGTATCGTCGAGCAACTCGAGCGTTCGGGCCGCGAGCTGCACACCACCCACCGCAAGGTCTATCGCCCCTGGGGCTCCTATGAGGGCATCGACAATGGCGATCGCCACCAGGTCAAGCACATCATCGTGAATCCGGGCGCCAAGCTGTCGCTGCAGATGCATCACAAGCGCGCCGAACATTGGATCGTGGTTTCGGGCACCGCGCGGGTCACCTGCGACGACAAGGTTTTCCCCCTGCACGAAAATGAATCCACCTATATCCCGCTGGGTTCAAAGCACCGGCTGGAAAATACCGGCAAGGAACCGCTCCACCTGATCGAGGTGCAGTCGGGCTCCTACCTGGGCGAGGACGATATTGTCCGTTTCGAGGACACTTATGGACGTGCTTAGCGGCGGACGCGCCTAACTGCCCAGTACAGTTCCATCAGGCTTCGAAGCCGCTACTGCTTGGCCAACACCGCCAGCGAGGCCGCGGTCACCGCGAAGGAACTCAGCAGGCTGGTGATGTCCAGCGCCAACTGGCGAATATCCAGCGGCGAGAGATTGCGCGGCACCACAATGGCGCTGCCCGGAGGAATGGACGTCACATCGGCGCTCAACCAGGACTCTTCGACCTTGCGGGCCGAACCGTCCGGCTGGACGATGAACGTCATGTCGTCCTCGGAGAACTGGGCATAGCCGCCCGCCTTCTTGATATATTCCTTCACCGTCATGCCGGCCTGGTAGGTGTAGCTGCCCGGCTGCATCACCTCGCCCAGCACCGCGACCGTGGAAGGCCGCTGGGGAATGAACACCACGTCCCCGCCTTCCAGCAGCGGATCCAATCTCGGATTGGCCGCCAGCACGCTGGGATCGGCGGTGATCGCGATACGGCCCAAGGCCTTTTGGGTTCGAAGCTGGGTCGCGAAGGCATGGACGGCGGTGGGATCGACCCGGTTGCTGCCGATATTTGTTACGCCAGCCAGCAACTGGCTTTCGATGTCGTTGGCGGCGCGCTGATAACCGCTCTGTTCTATCTGGGCCGCGGACTTGCGCAGGAAAACCGTGCCTTGGGGATAGGCTGTGCTGGTGAGGCCGCCGGCGCGCATCAAGAGGTCGGAGAGGTGTTCTCCACGCCGGATCGGATAATTTCCGGCGAAGCGCACTTCGCCCTGCACCGTGACGGAGCCGATACCGGTATCGGTGAAGACCTTGTGGAAATGAAGCTGGTCGCGCGGGCGCACGATATAGCTGGCCAGCAGCCCCTGACGCAGGGGCAAGGACTGGCGTTGGCTGGCGGCGCGCCCATTGGTGCCGTCCACCACCGTGGTGAGAAGTTCGACGCTGCTCTCGTCCGCTCCGCCGGCGGTGCCGCCGGCCGCCTGCACCAGGTCCTTCAGCGACACATTCGGACCGACGAAATAAAAGCCGGGGCCCATCACCGCGCCATCCAGGCGGGCACGGTGATCGATGAGGAAATTGACCAGCACCAGGGGATCGAGATTCAGTTGCCGTGCGAGTTCGCCGAAGGTGCGGACTTCCCGGTTGCTGGCATATTCTCCCGTCCGCAGCGCCTGTTGCTGATAATTCTGCGGCAGATTGTAGTCCTGGCCATTACTCACCTGTCCTGCGGCTTCCTGACCGGGAACCGCCTGGGACGAAACTGCGGCTTGCTGTCCGGCAGCTCCAAGGGCGCCCGCAGCCAGAAGGTTGTTGGCCGCCACTTGCTGATTCTGTTGAGTCTGCTGCGCCGCCATCTGGCGCTGTTGCGCCAACAGGCTGCCGGGTGCCGGCACATCCAGCAGGGTGATGATGTTGCTGCGCTGAAGATCGGCCGGAACGCTGCTGAAATCTTCCTGGCCGGTGGAAGATGCATCCAGGGCGCCGGGCTGCAGGCCGAAGGGATTGTCCGGAGACGCGCTGGAGGAAGACTGGCCCTGGCCTTGCCCCTGGAATGCGGCGGCGATGACGGGATTGGTGCTGCTGGAAGCAGCGGACGCTGCCGCAGCCTGTGTGTCGGCTCGCTGTTGGCTTTCCAGCGGGTTGCGGATCCGCGCCTGGTCAACCGTCAGCTTGTCCAGGAACGTCTTGACCACAAAGCTCAGGAGCGCGGCCTCGTTCTGGGAAATCGGCCGGATCAGGTCGTCGCTTTGCAGGACCTGGTCTTCGCTGCCGTTCATGACCGCAACCGGCGTGAAAGCGATCAGGGATCTCAGCAAGGTGTTGGGATCCTTGCGGACAATAAAACCGAACAGCGTATAGGGAGATGGGCCAAGGGCGCCCGGCGAACGAATGACTTCGGAAAGCTTGGTCCCGGTGGTGATGGCATACTGCCCGGCCAATCCCGTACCGCCCGACAGCGTGGCCTGGGAGGACGCCAGATCCGCCGCAAGTTCCACCCGCAGGATTTCGCTGTCGCGGATAATGCTGCTGTCATTGGGCAGCGACACCAGCGCCAGACGGCCGTCGGCCTCGATACGCTGCACGCCCAAGCGGTAACGTCCCCGCACTTCCTGCCCGCCCGCCAAAGCCAGCAACGCGCGCGCGCTTATGCCGGAAGCCCGCGTCGGCAATTCATAGATGCCCGACCGGCGCACAAGACCGGCCACCGAAACCGTCGGGCCCAGGGGCGGCACCACGATCCGGTCGCCGTCGGCGATCCGCATTCCGGCGCTGCCGACCGCGACACTGCCGGCCAACACGCCGTAAAGATCCACCGTGTAGGAACGATCGCCGCGAATGACGCGGACATTGCGCAGTGAACCGGTCTTCTTGACGCCACCCGACAACAGCAGCGTATCCACCACCGAGGAGAGACCAGTCGCGATACGCTGGCCTGGCACATTGACTTCGCCGGACACCAGCACGGTGACCTGCCGCACGCGGCCCAAGGTCACCGAAGCGGTGCTGGCGATATAGGCGCGGCGCACCGCGGCATCCACATCCTGGCGGAAGCTGCCGAAATTGCGTCCCGAGGCCGCGATCGGCGCCAGACGGGGCAAGATCACCTGGCCGTTGCGGTCCACCGTGGTGCGGACGTCGCTGTTTTCCTGGCCGCGCAGCGAAACCACCACTTCATCGCCCGGACCCATGATGTAATCGTCGGCGACGGCCCCGGTCTCCGCCACCGTCACTTCACGGCCGCTACCGAGCTGGTCATAGCCGAACTGTTGAAGCTGTACCCCTGCCCGTGTCGAAATGATCTGCTCGAGCCGCGAGGGCAACAGGTTTGCCAGGCCCCCGGACTGGGGCTGCAAAGTCTGGTTTTGCGACTGGGGAATTGTGTTGTCCACAATGCCGGTATTGCTGAATATGCTGCCCAGATTGCGCGAGCCGCTACCCTGCAGCTGTTGCAGCACAGACAGCGGATTGGTGGCGGATACCTGGGCGAGGCCATCGGTGGGGGCAGCAAGCGAGCCGATCAGGACAAGCAAAAAAGGCGCGACAAACCAGGCCACGGACACAATCCGGTCCAGGCGCCGGCCGGCTTTTTTTGGAAATGACACGAACCAAAGTCCCACGTTCGACAGGCGGTTGGTCTACCACAGGCCCGCGCGCTGAGAGAAGGAAAAAGATTTTCCTTGCAATTGCTTAGCCTAGCAGCAAGGAAACTCGGGACGGGGAGAGCGAAGGTCGAGAACGTGAAGGAACGGGCGCCGTTACCCGGTCGCGGAACCAGCGCTGCCCGGTGCGCTGGTTGGAAAATGGCTTGGAAAGCCTTGGCGTCCGGTACCACCGCCATGGTCCTTCTGGGCCTCGGCCGTCCGGCCCTCGCCCAAGACGACGCGCCCGTGAACCTTTTTGGCGGCCGCGGCGTGATCGCTACGCCCAGCGCCCGCATGGCCCCGGACGGCGAACTGTCGATCGGCGCCAGTTTCCTGAAAAATAATCAACACTATGACCTGGCGTTCCAGGCCCTGCCCTGGCTGGAAACGACGTTCCGTTATTCCGGCCTGCAGCATTTTCAGCCCGATTATCCCGTCTATTACGACCGCGCCTTCGGCGTGAAAGCGAGGCTGTGGGATGAGAGTGAATACTTCCCCGCCGTCGCTGTCGGCATCGACGACATCATCGGCACCGGCGTCTACAATGGCGAGTATCTCGTCGCCTCCAAGCGGTTCGGCGATGTGGATACCAGTCTGGGCCTGGGCTGGGGCCGCCATGCGGGCACCGAGGAACTGCGCAATCCGGTGGCGCTGGTGTTTCCTTCCTTCAACGACCGGCAGTCCTTTTTCGGCCAGGCGGGCGGCGCGGACTTCAAAGCCTTCTTTCACGGCCGCAAGGTCGGAGTGTTCGGCGGTGTGGTCTGGCACACGCCGCTCGACGGTCTGTCGGTGCAGGTCGAGTATGACAGCGATAACTATGCGCAGGAAAAATCCCTGGGCAATTTTTCACCGCGCAGCCAGATCAATTATGGCGTGTCGTACGATGTCTCCGACCAGCTGAAAGTGGGCCTCGACTGGCTCTATGGCACCAGTGTGGGAGGAAGCTTTGCGTTGCACCTGGATCCGGTCCATCCGCAATATCCGCAAAAGATCGAAGCGCCGCCGCCGCCGGTGGCCGTGCGCAGCCATGAGGAACAGCAACAGGCTCTCGCGGCGCTGCTGGAACGCCGCCAGCCCGGGGCGGCACAAAGGGCGCGCCCGTTTCAGACCCGCAATGCCGATCGCAGCGACTTTGTCGACGCGTTGTGGCGCCAGGGCAGTGACTATACCGATGTCGAAGTGCGGCAAGGCGTCCTCGAACTGACAGTGACCGGGGCGGTTTCCGGCGCACGCTGCGCCAGCGTCGCCGGACTGATGCAGGGTGTGGCTGCCCATATCGCCCGCGTGCGCCTGCGCGGCAGCCAGCGCAGCGTCTCCTGTGCCGTGCCGCGCAGCATCGAAGCTGCAACCGTGAGTGCGGCGTTCCTGTCGACCGAGGGGCTGGAAAGCCTGGCGATGCCGGCGGCGCATATCGAGACCATCGACGCCACCCAGGTGCCGGCCAAACCCGACTTGACGGCCGCCGCGCGCGCCATACGCGCCGCCCTGAGAGAGCAGCAGATCTTCGTCGAAGCCCTGTCCTGGGGGGCGGGCGATTTGGTGCTCTATTACCGCAACTATCACTATCAGTCGGAAGCCGACGCGCTGGACCGCATCACGCGCGTGCTGACCAAAGCAGCACCCTCCGAGGTCGAGCGGTTCAGGCTCATCGCGGTCAATGGCGGGGTTCCCGCCCAGGAATTCGATATCCTGCGCGGACCGGTGGAGCGCAATTTCCAGCAGGACGACGCCGCTATTCTCGATTACGCGGTGGACATCACACCGCCGGCCATGAACCAGCCCGCATTGGCCGAGGCGGCGCACGACAATTATCCGCGCTTCACCTGGAGCCTCTATCCCCAATTCCGCCAGGCCTTGTTCGATCCGAACCAGCCTTTCGGCGTGCAGTTTCTGGCGGTCGCGGGTGCCGGCGTGGAACTGGCGCCTGGCCTTTCCATTTCGGGCACCGCAGATCTCAACCTTTACAGCAATTTCGACACCAGGCGGCAAAGCGACAGCCTGTTGCCGCATGTCCGCAGCGACTTCTCGAAATATTTCACCCAAGGCAAAACCGGCATGAGCAGCCTGGAGAGCGATTACGAGTTCCGCGTCGCGCCCAGCGTGTTCGTGAAAGCGCGCGCCGGATATCTGGAAAGCATGTTCGCGGGCGCCGGCGGAGAAATCCTGTGGCGGCCCGAAAACGCACGCTGGGCGCTGGGCGCCGATATCTACGAGGTATGGCAGCGCGATTTCGACCGGCTGTTCGGGCTGCAGCATTATCGCCAGACCACGGGTCATGTCTCGCTCTATTACGCCTCGCCCTGGTATGGCCTCAATTTCCAGCTTCGCGCGGGCCAGTATCTCGCGGGCGATCGCGGCGTGACGTTCCAGATGACGCGCCGCTTCTCCACCGGCGTGGAGATCGGCGCCTTCGTGACCAAGACCAATGTCTCCGCCGCCCAGTTCGGCGAAGGAAGCTTCGACAAGGGCATCATCATTCGTATACCGCTAGGCTGGGTCGCGCCCATCGAAAGCCAGAGCGTGATAGCGATGGACCTGAGGCCGGTGCAGCGCGATGGAGGCCAGACGCTGGGCGGAGACGCGACCCTTTACGAGGAAACCCGCGCTACCAGCGAGAGCGAAATCGTAGAACATGTCCCACAATTGCCCCTTCGCTGACACTCGCGTTCCAGCATGCTTCGGTTTAGGATGCCCAAAACCCAACCCCCGTCTGGATGAAGCACCGTGACAGTCGATTATGATGGTGAACAGGCTGCGCCTGAACCGGTTTCCGCCGTTATGGCGCGGTTCCTGCGCAAGTCTTTTTCGGTCGCCGATATCGTTAAGCGCGCACTGCGCGGATGGTTGTTTGGGCTGATCGGACTGGTGCTGGGAATTGTCTTCGGCATTTTCTCCATCTGGGCCACGCCGCCGACCTATACCGTGAGTATCGGCCTTCTGCCCGTCGATTCGACCAACGACGTCTCAATCGGCGGCGGCGGCGGGGAAACGCTGAACGCCTTGGCGGGCCTTATCGGCATGAGCGGGGGACCGGTGCCGAAATTCACCCGCTTTGTGGCCTCGCTCCACTCCACCGGCGTCGCCAGGATCATGGAGCAGCAATACGACATGGTCTGCCGCACTTATGAGGGCGATTGCAACCGCAAGACCCGCCAATGGAAAAGACATGGCGGCTTCCAGAGCGGGCTTGAGAGGATCATGAGCCAGGTCGCCCATCTTCCCGACCCGGATGCCCCCCGCACTGCCTTGGATCTGGCGAGAAACACCGAGGCGAATGTCAATCTCACCTCGGACCGGACCACCCATATTTTGACCCTGAGTATGGATTCCCGCGATCCCAAATTCGCGTCTTTCTACCTCAAGACCCTGGTTCAGGCGACCAACGATTTCATCCGGCAGGGCGATCGCGCCACGATCCAGCCCTATGTCGACTATCTCAACGCCAAGCTTGCGACGACCAACCTCAACCTGGCGCAGCATGACGCGCTGAGCAACATTCTGCTCGATCAGGAACGCCGGCTGATGCTTTCATCCGTGAGCGTTCCCTATGCGGCCTTCATCCAGGATGGGCCGAACGTCACACCATCCAACGGCGCGAAGCGGATGCTGATCGTCGACGCATTCCTGGGACTTGTCCTGGGAATGGGCCTCGGCGTGTTTTGGAGCTTGCGTGCAGGCCGCAAACAGGCGCGGAGCCGGCCTTGGAAAAGCTATTAATAGCGCTTGAGGACAGATTCACCGCGGCGATAGAGCCTTATTGGGCTCCGATCGTGACGGCCGCGAACCGCCGGATCGCGATCGACCAGTATTTGATCTATTCCAGCGTCCTCGCCGTCTTCCTGATGCAGCTGCTGGCGCACAAGGGAATCGATATCTTCCTCGGTTACCCGCTGATCATGGTGAACATGATCATCCTGTTCAACCTGAACCGCCTGATCATCCATCGCAATCACATCGCGATAGTCGCCGCCGTCGCCGCCATAAGCTTCATCGCCTCCGCGAACTCCTCCACCCCGGGACTGTCCATCGTCGCCCAGATCATGGGCATCCTGTTCTTTTCGACCTATTTCTTCAGTGTACTGACAAATTCCGGGCTGTCCGTCCCTCGGTGGATACAGATCTATGCCCACTTCGCGCTCGCCATCGTGGTGATGGGCTTTGTATTGTACGTATTGCGCCGCCTGCACTTGTTCCCGGCCGACAAAGAATTCCGGCTCCGTTCCATATACCAGGAGCCTTCCCTGTTCATCTACATGACCTTGCCGGCATTCGGCATCTATGCCAACGCCTATCTGCGCAACCGCGTCTACAAGCTGGAAGTGTGTCTTTTCTTTTTTGCCTATGTGCTGGCGGACTCGGCGCTGGGCTTTCTCGGCATGCTGCTGATCGCCTTCTTTGCCCTGCTGCCGCGCCTGAGCCTCTGGAAGATGGTGGGATTCGGTTTTTCGGCATTTGGCGCCCTGGTGGCCCTGTTCTTCGCCAGCGCGAATTTCCGCCTGCGGGTCGTCGATACCGCGGTCTCCATTGCCAGGATGAATTTCGGCGCCGCAAATGCCAGCACCTTTGCGTTTCTGTCCAACGCCTACGTCACCATTCAGACCTTCATGAACTACCCCCTGCTCGGCGTGGGCATCGGCGGTTATCAATATCAATATACCAAATACGTATCCGATATCGGCGCCGACCTCACCGATCCCAACCTGATCAATCTCAACATGTACGATGCCAGCTCGATGTTTTTTCGCACCACCGCGGAGTTCGGCCTTTTGGGCCTGGTGGTGCTGATCGGCTTTCTGGTCGTCTTCTCACGGGTGAAGGGGGACCAGCATGTTGATATACGCAACGCCTTGCTGCCATATCTCCTGGTTCGCATGTCACGCCTGGGCGCCTGGTTCTCGGTGGAGATTTATTTCTTTTTGGGCCTGTTCGTGCTGAATTATCTCCACAGCCGAGCCAGTTATGGAACTCGCAAGCTCCCGCTTGCGACGGATCAGCCGGGCACGCTCTAAGTATTTGATATGAGCGGCGGGCCGGTATATCCAATCTCGCCACCATTCAGGGCCGAACATGTCGAAAACAGCCTTAGTCACCGGCGTCACCGGCCAGGACGGCGCGCTTCTGGTCGAGTTGTTGCTGGGGAAGGGCTATACCGTCCACGGCGTCAAGCGCCGCGCCTCTTCCTTCAACAGCGAGCGGATCGACCATCTTTACCAGGACCCGCACAAGCCGGGCACCCGCTTCTTCCTCCACTATGGGGACCTGACCGATTCCACCAACCTGATCCGCCTGGTGCAGGAAACTCAACCTGACGAGATCTACAATCTGGCCGCACAAAGCCATGTGCAGGTGAGCTTCGAGACCGCGGAATATACCGCCAATGCCGATGGCGTGGGCGTGCTGCGCCTGCTGGAGGCTATTCGCATTCTCAAGATGGAAGAGAAGGTCCGCTTCTACCAGGCCTCCACCTCCGAGCTCTACGGCAAGGTCCAGCAGACGCCGCAAAGCGAAACCACGCCTTTCTACCCGCGCAGCCCCTATGGCGCCGCCAAGCTCTATGCCTATTGGATCACGGTGAACTACCGTGAGGCGTACGGCATGCATGCCTCCAACGGCATCCTGTTCAACCATGAAGGCCCCACCCGCGGCGAGACGTTCGTCACCCGCAAGATCACCCGTGGCGTCGCCGCCATCGAGAGCGGATTCCAGAAGCTTCTCTATATGGGCAATATCGACTCCCTGCGCGACTGGGGCGACGCCCGCGACTATGTGAAGGGCATGCACCTGATCCTGCAGCAGCCCAAGCCCGACGACTATGTGCTGGCGACCGGCGAAATGCATTCGGTGCGTGAATTCATCGAACTAGCCTTTGCCGAGGTGGGCCGCAAGATCACCTGGCGCGGCAAGGGCGTGGATGAGGAAGGCGTGGACGACAAGACCGGGGCGGTGCTGGTCAAGATCGACCCGCGTTACTTCCGCCCCACCGAAGTGGACCTGCTGCTGGGCGATCCCAGCAAGGCGCGCAAGGTCCTGGGCTGGAAGCACGAGATCAGCTTCCCCCAGCTTGTGAAGGAAATGATGGCGTCGGACCTCAAGACCGTCTCCGAAGAGGGGCCGCGCAATTCATGACCTACCCGCTTGCGGGAAAGCGCGTCTGGGTTGCCGGGCATCGCGGCATGGTCGGCGGCGCGCTGGTCCGCCAACTCGAAACCGAAAATTGCAGCGTCCTGACGGTGGGCCGCGACGCGCTCGATCTGCGCGATGGCCGTGCCGTGCAGGCCTGGATGACGGCCAACCGGCCGCAGGCGGTGATCCTGGCCGCGGCCAAGGTCGGGGGCATCGTGGCCAATGACAGCTGGCCCGCCGATTTCCTGTTCGACAATCTGGCCATCGAAAACGCCATCATCCATGGGGCCTTCGAAACCGGGGTGGAGAAGCTTCTCTTCCTGGGTTCGTCCTGCATCTATCCGAAATTCGCGCCCCAGCCGATCGCGGAAGAGGCGCTGCTTACCGGCCCGCTGGAGCCGACCAACGAATGGTACGCGGTGGCCAAGATCGCCGGGATCAAGCTTTGCCAGGCCTATCGCCGCCAGTACGGGCGCGATTTCATTTCGGCCATGCCGACCAATCTCTACGGCCCCGGCGACAATTTCGACCTGACCAGCTCTCATGTCATCCCGGCCCTGATGCGCAAGGCCCATGAGGCCAAAAAAACGGGCGCCGCCATGACCATCTGGGGCAGCGGCACGCCGCGCCGCGAATTCCTGCATGTCGACGATTGCGCCGCCGCCCTGCTCTTCCTGCTGAAGACCTATTCCGGCGAAAGCCACATCAATGTGGGATCGGGCACCGACATTACGATCGAGGAACTGGCCCGCCTGGTGATGCGCGTGGTGGGCTTCGAGGGCGAGCTGGTTCACGACACAGCCAAGCCGGACGGCACACCGCGCAAGCTGATGTCCAATGAGAAGCTGGCGGCCATGGGCTGGGCACCATCCATTCCCCTAGAAGAGGGATTGCGGACCACCTATCGCTGGTTCCTGGAGAACAAGACGGCCTAAGCCGTCCTTTCGAACAGCAGATCGGCCTGCAGCAGGCCGCCATCCTTGCCGTGAGCGGCATTGAACCGGCCGCGCAGCAGAAATCCCCGCCCCGCCAGGAAAGCCGCAACCTCATCCGCCAAGGCCTGGCCTTCATAGAGCGGGACAAAAGAACATTCCGCATAGATCCACTCGAAGCGCGGCAGCAGCGAGCCCGCGGACTTCAGCACTTCCAGTTCAAAGCCCTGGACATCGATCTTGAGAAGGTTGCGGCGGCCCAGTCCGGCAGCGCCGATATAATCCGTCAGGGGGCCCACCGGCACACGCCGCACGCCGACGGATTCGGTGCCGGGAAAATTCTCGGTTTGGGCGGACGAGATGGGCAGCAATGAAGACGAATCATCGCGCGCCGAAACATGCATCGTCATTTCACCCCGCTCCGGCGCCAGCGCGCAGACATGCAGGCTTACCCGCCCATCAGCGGAGAAAAGGGCGCGGTAGGTATCGGCGGCCTCCCTCAAGGGCTCGAACGCCGCGATAACCGCCTGGGGCTTGAGCCGGCGGCAGACCAGCGAGAACTGGCCGCGGTTGGCGCCCACATCGGCGACGAAATCGAACGGCAACGGGCGCAGCACCGCCGCATGTTCGATCGCGGGCGCCACGCGAAACCCCAGGAAGGCGCGGCGGTAATTCCCGTAAAGCGCAATAGCCAACAGCTTGCGAAGCCTGAGCCCCGCCAGTCCCCAATTCATCTTTTGTGCCAGCCTAGCCAGGGGAAAAGACAGCCTCTATGTTTTTGCGCCTTTCCATCCCCCCGCACCCGCATGTTGTTCAACTCCACCATATTCCTGTTCGGCTTCCTGCCGGTCACCTTGCTGCTGTTCTTCCTGCTGGCGCCTTTCGATCTGGGCGGCCCGGATATGGCTGGCGGCGGCATCGCTGTTCTTTTACGCCTGGTGGAATCCGCCATACCTGATCCTTCTCGCCGTATCCATAGTTTTCAACTACGGCGCCGGCTTTCTGCTGCAATATCCCGAGCGGGCGGCGACGGGCCTTCCCAGACGCCTGATCCTGGGGCTGGGTCTGGCCTTCAATCTGGGCTTTCTGGGCTATTTCAAATATTCCGCCTTCTTCGTGGAGAATTTCAACACGGCGACCGGCTCGGACCTGGTTGTCACCCGCATCGCCCTGCCGCTGGCGATCTCCTTCTTCACCTTCCAGAAGATCGCCTATCTGGTCGATTCCTATCTGGGCAAGGTCAAGGAGAACAGCTTCGTCAATTACGTCCTGTTCGCCGCCTTTTTCCCGCAACTGATCGCCGGGCCCATCGTCCATTACAGCGAGATTTTCCCGCAATTCAAAAAAGCGGAAACCTACCGTTTCCAATGGGTGAACTTCACCGATGGGCTGACCTTGTTCCTGCTGGGCCTGGCCAAGAAAGTGGTGCTGGCGGATGAGTTCGCCCGTTACAGCGACGTGGTGTTCAACCACGCCCAGGCCGGCGCCGCGATCAGCCTTGTCCCCGCCTGGGCCGGCGCCTTGTCCTATACGCTTCAACTCTATTTCGATTTTTCCGGCTATTCCGACATGGCGATCGGCCTGGCGCGGATGTTCAATATCGACCTGCCGCTGAATTTCTGGTCGCCCTACAAGTCCGCCAGCATCATGGAGTTCTGGCGCCGCTGGCATATGACCCTGTCTCGTTTCCTGCGCGACTATGTCTACATTCCTTTGGGCGGCAACCGGCATGGCGAACCCAGGCGCTATGTGAATCTGATGGCAACCATGCTGGTGGGCGGCTTCTGGCACGGCGCCGGCTGGACCTATGTCCTGTGGGGCGCGCTGCACGGCACGGGACTGGCGCTCAATCATCTGTGGCACTCGTTGGTTGGGAACGCCCCCAAGCCCCTCGCCTATCGGGCGGCATCGCACATCGCCACCATGCTGCTGGTGACCTGCGGCTGGGTGATTTTCCGCGCCAGTTCGCTGGGCGCGGCGGGACAGGTTTTTTCCGGCATGCTGAACCGCAATGGCGCCTATCTGCCGGACCAGTTCCTGGCCATTGTGCCACCGCTGCGGCATGTGTTTGGCGGCCTGGGACAGGTGCCCTATCTGGGCGACTCCACGGTACTGGGCTTTTTCGAGGTCTGCGCCATGCTGGGACTGGGCGCGGCAATCGTCTTTCTGGCGCCCAATCTCTATCAGATGAGCCGCCGCACCCGGCTGGTCATGGTGGCACTCAGCTTTGCGTTCACGATGCAAAAAGTCATCTTCGCCGGCGGCATGTCGCCTTTCATCTATTTTCAATTCTGAAGGTGGGGATGAGATACTTTTTCCCGCTCCTTGCCGCCTGCATCGGTTCGCTGGCCGCCTATTTTCTGCTGTTCGGCTTTCTGGTGTCGCGGCCTTTGGTGGTCGACCAGATCAACCAGTTCATGGAAAGCAAACTGGCCTATGCCGATGCCGCCGGTCATCCCAAAATTTTCCTGGTGGCCGGCAGCAACGCGCGCTTCAGCCACAGTTGCGCGGTGCTGGAAGCCCATTTGCAGCGGCCTTGCGTCAATATGGGGATTAATGCCGACACAAGCTTGGACTGGACCTTGGATATGGTACGGCCCCGCCTGGCGCCCGGCGACCTTGTCTATCTGCCACTTGAATATGATGTCTATTCACGCTCCCGCGCGCGGCTGATGACGGGAATGGATGCCGCCTACCGTTTCCGGCACGACAAGGCGTCCCTGATGGAACGTGGCGCGGAGGGGGCCATGCGCGCCGCCTTCATGTTCAGCCTTCCCACCCTGGTGCAGTCGGTAGGCGAGATGGGGCTCAAGGCCGCCGGTGTGCGGCGGCGTTTCAATCTCGATACCCTGGACCGCCAGGGCGACGAAACCGGCCATGACGGTAAGAGCGCGATCCCTTACAAGCACGTGATTGAAAGCGCGCCCCAGGAACTGCCCGACCCGGTCCATCTGCTGGACAATCCCGGCGGCGCACAGGCTGTGCTGGCGCGCTTCCTGGACTGGTGCCGGGCGCACCAGGTCGTCGCGGTTGGCGGCCTGCCCACGGTCTTCAATGACAGACCCGTTCCCGATGCCGCCATACTGGAATTGCAGACTCTCTATTCAGACTATGGCGGGCGGTTCATCGTCCTGCCCAATCGCAGCCAATATCCTCGTAGCGCCTTTTACGATACCGGCTACCATCTTCGCGAAAGCTTCCAGCACCGCCACTCCGAGGCGCTCGCTTCCGCACTCGAGCCGCTGCTGCCGAAACGACACTAGAATCAACAAATTGCCAGTGTCCTTCGATTTCTAGCCCAATCCCTTGATGGGACGATGGCGCAGGATGAAGGAAGTCATGGACTTGGGAAGAACCCGCTTCAACGGCCCAACAAACAGCACCCAGGCGACGAGACCGGCATAGTGCCACGCCAGGGACAAGGTCATAAGTCCGTTGCGGCGCAGAATGGAAATGCGCTGCAGAAGAATCGTCAGACGGTTGTTATCGCTGCGCCCGCCCACCGCAGCCACCGCAACGACGCAGTCCACCCGCTTGAACCGCTTGCCGTCGAGATAGGCGGCCAGGATGGCATCATAATCGGCGGCAAGAAGTTCCAGTGAGAAAGGCCTGTTGAGCAGGACCTCGCGCCGCATGAAAAGACTCTGATGCGAGCAATGCATGCGCAGCGGCAGGACATCGGGGGTTTCCGCGTAAATGACTCGCTCTATGCCGCGCTCGGGGTAATGACGCACATGATGGCCATAGAGCGCGTCGGCATCGCTGTCGTCCTGGGCGAACATGGTGGAAAGAACTTGGGGGCCGGCGAAACGGTCACCCGAATTCATGAACAGTATCCAGTCCCCCGCCGCGGCGCGCACGCCCTTGTTCATGCCGTCATAGAGGTTTTTGTCGCGCTCGCTGACCTTGTAGGCGAGCCGGCCGCCATAGGATGCGATAATGTCCCAGCTTCCGTCCGTCGATCCGCCGTCGATGACGATGGATTCGAAATTGGGATAGTCCTGTCCCAATACGCTGTCGAGCGTGGCGGCGATCTGGTCCGCCATATTGAAATTGACGGTGACGACCGAGACTTTTGGCTTCAATGACATCTGGCGTCCGACCGGAAACAGGGGGCTTATAGAACAGTTTGGGGCCGCCGGGCCAGCAGGCGGGCGATCATCCCGTTCCACCCAGCCCCCAACCGATCAGCCGGTCCAACTGCCCGCTGGCCTGCTGCCGCTCCGCTTCAAACCGCCGGCGCGCTGCAATGCGCCGCGCCTCATGTTCGTCCTCTCCGGCACCGATCCAGTCCGCCGCTTGTTCCGCAAAAGAACCTTGCGGAGAAATCAGCAGCCCGCCATCGCCCAAAATCTCGCCTACAAAACGATGATCGATGGCGATTACGGGAACTCCCGCAGCAAGCGCTTCGGGAACCACAAGCGACTGGGTTTCGTGCGCGTATAGCGAGGGAAAAAGCAGGTAATCCAATCCCAGCAGAAAATCACTCTTGGATCGCCCACTCAGCACACCCCGCCGAACGAGAGCGCGACCGAACTCCTCCCCGGCCCGGTCGAGCAAAGCGCGGTCGCTTGCCTCGACAGGCGCGCCCGCCAGCGTCAGCTCCGCCGCCATCCCGCGAGCCAGAAGGGTACGAAGCGTCTCGATCGCCCGGCCTACGCCTTTGTCTGCCGTCAAGGCGCCCAGAAATCCCAAGCGGATTTTCCCCTTTTTCGCCTGCGCTCCGGGAGCGGGTGCCGCAGGCGCCGCGATCCATGCCGCATTGTTGATGATCATGGTCGAGCCGCGATCGCCATAGCGTTGCCAGAAAAGCTCCGCCATCTTCCGGCTGCAAAAGACATGGCGCGCGCCCGGAGAAATGCGGAGCAAAAGACGGATTGCGCTGCTGTCGGACAACACATAGCGCGAACTGTGGTGATAGAAGGTCACGGCCTGACCGGTCATGCGGGCCATCAGCGCGAGCGCGACATTGTAGGCAAGGCCGCTACCGCCATCCAGGCTCATGATATAGCGCCGCGCGCCAAAAGATGCGGCCAGCATGAAGAGTCCGGCCCGCGCCGTGCGGCTTGCGCGGGTCAGATGATAGAATAGCCCCCTGCGCCAGCGCCCAGGTGACAGATCGAGAACGCCGAAGGCTACCCCGCGTTCGCGCAGCAACGCCGCTAAGGCATTGTTAATGACGGACACCCCATGTACGGGACCGGAAAAAGGCCCGATCAGAACCGGAACTGTGGGCCTGTCCCCCTGAGGTCCAATCATCTATAACGGCACCGCCAGAAACGAAAATAAGCGCGAAAAGACAGGGATTGTTAGCCGATATGGCCCGCGGATGCCATTGACGCCCCAAACAAAATATCGTTCATCACTAGCCCTCCATGAGTCGGTCTTGCCCTTGAAGCTGTTCGTTCATGATTATTCCGGCCATGCCTTCCCCGTCCAACTGTCCCGTGAGCTGGCGCGCCGGGGCCATCGGGTCGTGCATGCCTATTCGGCGGCGGTAGAAAGCCCGCGCGGCGGCGTCGCCCTGAATGAAGCCGACCCTTCCAGCCTGACCATCAAGGCCATCGGCAGGGCGGGATCGCTGAACAAATACGCCCTGCTTCATCGCGTGAAGGAAGAGCGCAAATATGGCGATCAGCTGGCCGACGCCATTTTGCAGGAAGACCCCGATGTGGTGATCCTGTGCACCACGCCCAACGACGTGCTGGACCGGATGAACGCGCTGCCGGCGAAAATGCGGGTGATCTGGTGGCTGCAGGACATATACAGCATCGGCATCCGCAGCGTCTTGAACCGGCGGCTGCCTTTGATCGGCAACCTGGCGGGAGCGATCTATCACCACAAGGAAAAGCGCTTTGCCGCGCGCGCCGACCATATCGTGACCATAACGCCGGATTTCATCCCGCACCTGCGCCAGCTCGGCGCGCCGCCGGAAAAGATCACGGTGATAGAGAACTGGGCGCCGGTGGACGAACTTTTGCCCGCGCCTCTGGAAAATGCCTGGAAGGCGGAGAACGGCCTCTCCGGAAAAAGGCTGATCGTCTATTCCGGCACGCTTGGCCTCAAGCACAATCCCGCAGTGTTGGCCAAGGCGGCCCAGTTGTTCCAGGACGAAGGCCGGGACGATGTGCGCATCGTTGTCGCCACCCAGGGGCTGGGCGCCGATTTTCTCAAAGCCGAAGTCAGCAAGCGCGGCTTGCGCAACCTGGTGGTGCTGCCCTGGCAGCCTTATGAACGGCTGGCAGAAATGCTGTCGTCGGCGGAAATCCTCACCGCCATCATCGAACCGGAGGCCAGTCTTTTCTCTGTGCCGTCCAAGATTCTCAGCTGTTTCTGCGTGGGCCGGCCATTGGTCGCGAGCCTGCCCACCGGCAATCTCGCGGCCCGTACCATTGAAGCCGCGGGCGCCGGATTTGTCGTGCCGCCGGGGGACGATGCGGCCTTCGTTTCCAGCCTGGAGGAACTGCTGGGAGACGCGGACCTGCGGGCGCGGCTGGGTGCGGCCGGCCGCGCCTATGCCGAGGAGAAGTTCGATATTGCCGGAATCGCCAAGCGGTTTCTGACGGTGCTCAGTCAGGACTTCGACCGCAACATCCCTACCAATGCCGCGATTTCCCTGGTCCGCAGAAAATAATTCTGCGTTTTGATGGCGTGTTGCTGGCCGCTCGCCGCGATACGTTCGCGCGTGGCATCATCCGCCAGCAGGGCCGCGATCTGACGCACGCAGTCCTGGGCGTCGGCATAGGCAGCGACATGTTCGCCGGGCACGAAAATCTCGGCCAGGTTCCTTTTGCTGTCCGTCAACAGCAGCGCACCCATGCCGGTCGCCTCATAGAGACGCATATTGTTGGCCCAGTCCTCCGCCAGATCGATGTGAAAATTGAGCGTGATCTTGGAACGGCGCAATATCGCGTACATGTCGCGGCCCCAGGCCTCGCCCTGATAGCAGGCATGCAGCGGCGAGGTTTTCGGCAGCCGCTCGATGCCATTACCCCACACCTTCAGCGGGGCATGGGTGGCGACATATTCCAGGAAGGCAATGCGGCTGCCATGGTCGGAAGATAGGCTGCCGACAAAGGACACCGCGATATCGCGTTCGGGCTGCGGACCGAGTTGCTCCAGCACGGAAGGCTCAAAGGCCAGCCGGTTTAACTCGGACCTCACCCCGTGATCGCGAAACCAGGCGACCTGGTTGGGTAGAGACGAGATGATGAGGTCGTAGTTCTCGAAACCACCGTCTTCCGGCAAAGAAGACGCGATCTGTCCCATGAGAAGATACTTGCGATCTTCGCGGCCATCAAAAGTATGCCCAGGCAGATAGGCCAGTTCCTGGTTCAGGATGACATCCGGCTGGAAGGCTCTTATCTGAGCACGCAGAATCCTCAATTCCCAGCGCTGTTTAAGGCGACGGCGCAACTGCTGTAACAGCCAGCGGACTTTTTGGATCACGCGCCAAACCGGCCTCCACACGGGCCTGAGAACCGGCCTCAGAAACGCCCGCAGGGGCGACACCTCGCGCCGTGCCTCTTCGGAGGCCGCTTCGGTCGCACGGGAATCATGCGCTGCGCCCGCCTCGGGCGACCGGCGCATTACAAAGCCATTGCGAAGAGCAAACAGCCGGGGCGAAGGTGGCGCCATGCTCCGGAGCCCGTTTTCCCGGGTCCAGGCATATTGGAGCCAGGGATTGTTTACGTGAACTTCCATCGCCTGATGGCCCTGGGCTTTGAAATTGCGTGAATAGAAATCAGCGACACCGAACAGGCTCGCGTTGCGAGCCGCCAATTGCTCCGCATAGCCGGCCTGATGCAGGCCGGGGTGGAGCAGGTAATGCTCGGTAAGAAACTTGGGATAATCCGCGTTGATAATCAGGAAGCGCATGGAGGCATTATCCGATCACAAATTGGCTTCGCCGGATAAAGCCCGGCAATTGCCGCCATGGCATCTTGAGGCTGGACGGCCTCAGTCCCACCCGCGCCAAATCCCTGTGAGCACGACGCAGGGCGCAGATATAGGGCTGATAGATTAACCGCCGCACCGCCCGATTGGCATCATATCCGATGGACGGAATTGCACCCCAGCGCGGCCACAGGCCGCCCAATACCACGCGCAAGGCATGATAATGGAAGAAAATCAGCGGCGCATCATCGATCATCACCTGGCCGTTCCGTTCCGTGACCGTGTGAGCGTCCATATTCCAGGGCGCAACACCACCGCCAACGTGACGCAGAATCATCAGACCGGGATAAAGCGAGGGCCATTCGTCCAGGTATTTCTGGTCTCCACAATAGCCCTGCTCCAGATCAAGGACGCACATCTCGATATTCTGCGACCGCCAACGCGATAAGCAGGCCAATCCCTGATCGGAGTTGCGGACAGCGATCACTCCGACATTGAAAGTGCCGGACAACTTTTCGTGGAAAGCGTAGCTCGGCGCGAAATTGTGGCCGTGTATCAAAATATCCTTGTCGCCCAGTTCATCATAGACAGGCCGGATGTCACTGAAGAAGGCCAAGTCTGCATCCAGGTAACTGACAACCGATCCAGCCCCTCCTTCCGCCAGCAGAGCCAACATCAAAGGTCCGGGACATGTCCAGCAGAATTCACGCATGGGCCGAACACCATGCAGCGCCAGCAGCTCCTTGTCGCCGATATCTTCCACTTGCCATAGCCGGACCTGCGGCAGATCGAGCGCGGAAAGGGCTGTGCGCACGTCTTCGTCCATGCACAGGACCGTAAGCTGGAAATCCCCGCCACAATGGCGGCGGAGAGAGTGGTACAACGCCAAGCCGCGCGAGGCGTAGTTCCTGTCGAACAGAGTACAGAAACTGTATTTCGGCGCGATCATGAACTGAAGATCCGACGGGCGCCGCGATAGGCGCGCCGCATGAGCCGATATGTGATTTGATACAGCCACAACCTCTCGATGAAAGGCGCGAGAAAGCGCCACCAGACGGTCACGAGATTGGCGGGCACATATCGCAATGGGCAGGCCAGTATAACGAAACTGCTCCAATAAACCGGATTGTTGGTGGATTTGATGGATAAGCTCGTTTTCAAATACCGGGTGAACAGCAGGCCTTCGTGGCTGCGAATTCCGGTCAATTGTTCATTGTAGCGAAGGAAGACCTCCGGGCGGGACATCAGGGAAAAACCCTTGCCATGGGCGCGCATGGTGAATTCATAGTCGGACATATAGTGCGGCAGAAGAACGGGATGAAATCCGCCGATCTCGCAGAAATCTTGCGCCCATAAAAACAGTCCCCGCGTCGAAAAGCAGTTCAACCCATCGGTTTCCTTGACGGCAGCCCAGTTGAACTCGCGCCAGTCCCAGCGGACACCTGTCTCCACGAATTCGCCGGACTGGTCGTAAAGCTGCGCCAGCAGCAGGCTACGGGGCTTCATGACCCGGACCGCGTTTTCTAGGAAGGCGGGCTCGAACTCGGTATCGTCGTTGATAATCAGAACCAGGTCGGCAAGATAATCCGGGTGCGCGCGCAGCCAGCGATAGCCCTGGTGCAGCGCCCCGCCCCACCACCAGTCGCCGCCCCCCCGCAGCACGGTCAAGTTGGAGACCTCGTGACGCACCATGTCCGCCGTGCCGTCGGTTGAACCGTCATCGATCAGCAGCAGATGCCAATTGGTAAAACTCTGCGCCAGTAGGCAGCGGACGAAAAGTGCCGTGGTCTCCCGCCTGTTGTGCACAGGCAGGATGACCAGAACGCGTGGGTGGGATTGCGCAGGCGAAGTCACGGCTTTTGTAACACGAAGACGAAATTGTCGCCCAAGCTCAGCGCATCAAGCAGCCGGCTTATCCCGCGATGCAGCGACAGGCGCCTGCCCCTGTAAGCCAACTCTCTGCCAAGGCTGCTGGTCTTCCCGGTACCGTCACTCCAGAAGGACGACCGCTCGCGGAGCGCTGGGAACGTCAGGAGATGCAGCCACTGATAAAACTGCCACTCCGAAGCGGTGATGGTCTTCGCCGACACGAGTTCAAGCCCCGCCTGACGCGCCGCCAGCCCCAGCGACCGGCGGGTATAGAATTGCAGATGATAGGGCGTATGCCAGTTGAGCCAGCGGCGCCCATACAGCCGCGCGCCGAAGCTTCCGGGATTGGGCGTGGTGATGATGACTTTGCCGCCTGGTTTCAGCACCCGGGCGATGCCGCCCAACAGCGCATGCGGGTCCGTGGCATGCTCGGCCACCTGATCCAGCGTCACATAGTCGAAAAACCCCGAATCAAATTGCGTCCCGTCGAAAATCCCCTGGCGGATGTTCAGTCCATGGCGCCTGGCGATGGCCTGGACATTGCCGTCCGCTTCCATGCCGAAGGCCTCGCAGCCCCGGTTCTTGTGATAAGCCAGCGTTTGTCCCAGGCCGCAGCCTATGTCCAGCACCCGCACATTGCGCGGCACATGGCGGAATGCCGAGGCACCCTCGCCGCACAGCCATGCGAATAAGCCGCGCTTTTCTTCCTCAGCGCCGAAACTCTCTATGTCGAAATTGCCGCGCGGATAGTAGCGCGTATAGAGCTGTCCCAGATCTTCGGGCGTGAAATGGGCCGGCAGATGCATATGACCGCACGACTTGCAGCGGTGCAGGTCGAACAAATCCGGATAACCGTAACGGTCGTCGTAAAGCCCCCTGAAAACGAGCTCGGTCCGACCCCGGCAAATGGGACAGGAAACCTTCAATGACGCGGCCTCGTTCATGCGGTCTCCCGTTGCAGCAGCATGCCGCGATCGCGCGCAACTTGTTCATCCACGATGATTGGGGTCCCGACTTGAGCCTCGAAGCGATAGACCGTCCGGTAAGCCGGCGCCAGGGCCGCTTCAATGGCGCCGGGGGCCAGCAGACGGCAGGCATAGCTGGCCGGATAGATGCTAGGCGGCACGGTCTGCACCACGATGCGTTCGCCGCCCGCCTCCAAAATGGGGGTACGATCCACCAGGATGTATTCAACCCCGAGCGCGGCGATCTGCGCCAGCAGGTCTACGGGATCCTTCAGATACTGGAGGACACTGGAAAGCAGCACCACGTCGGGCCGGCTGGCCGCAACGCTCTCGCCTATGGTTGGAAAAAAGCGCAGCTGGTCATTCTGGAATTCGGCCTGCCCCGCCGCAACGAAATGGGCCTGCTCCACCACATGCCAGGATAGAGTCTCCAAATGCGAAAGCATGCCCCGGTTCTGATAATAGCAGCTGCCCAGCGCGCCGCCAAAATCCAGCACCGAAAGCCGGTTGTTGTTACGTGAGGCGATCAAAAGCAGGGCTGCAAGGATGGGAAAGAAATATTCGATCTCATCGAAAACAACACTGTCGCGCTCGTAAACCGCCCTTCCGTCACGAACTTTGCGCATGGAGGCGCGCTGGATTTCCAGGATATTCGCGGCGTCATACCCCTTAGCGACCGCCGCAGCACTCGCCCAGTCTGGATAATCGCCCCGGTGCCAAGCAGGCGGCGCATCCGGGGCATCGCGATACCCCGGCCGGAAAGGCAACAGCACAATCGGCGGAAGCAGCCATTTGGCTGCCTTCTTGATCCGATTCACCATTGCCTCCGCCTCAACCGCCCCAAAGCTGGCCTATCTTGCTTTCCGCGCAGAAAGACCAAGGACACGGTAATTTCCAAGGCTTGCGGCCGCGTCTTGAAATGTTGGTGCGCAGCGCCAGCTACCATGCCTCTGCAAGCAGGGTCAAGCATTTATGGGAATTATGTTCATACCGTGAACAGCCTTGACGGGCAAGGGCCGACCTCATAAAAGCCGTCTGAACTCAAGCGGTTCCGATGACCTCACCGAACCTCCACCGCGAGCGCGTCATGCTCGGTCTGCTTCACAGAGTGGAGCAGGACGCGACCCAGTCCCAGCGCAGCATGGCCAGTGAATTCGGCGTGGCGCTGGGCCTGATCAATACCTGTCTGCGCTACTGCGTCCGTAAGGGGTATGTGAAGGTGAAGCGCATCCCGGCGCGCCGCTATGCCTATTTCCTGACCCCTAAGGGCATGGCGGAAAAGTCGCGCCTGACTGTTGCCCATCTCAGCTATTCCCTCAGTTTTTTCCGTCAGGCGCGGGAGGACTGCAGCCATATCCTGGAGATGGCACGAACTCACGGCTGGCGCCGCTTCGCCCTGGTGGGCGCGGGCGAACTGGCGGATATCGCTTTTCTCTGCGCTGCGGCGGCCGGCGCCGAACTGGTGGGCGTGCTGGATGCGGCCTGCGAGAGGGACCGATTCCACGGCCTTCCGGTGGCCAGGCATCCATCCGCACTACCGGCCTTTGATGCGCTGATCCTCACGGACATGACTGCACCCCAGGCAGTGTATGACGGGCTCACAGCGCAGGTGGATCCACAGCGCATCCTGCCGCTCAACGTGCTGCACATCACAACCCTTCCTGCGCGGGCGGCGAACTGAAAGATGCGCTGGTTCGTCGTCCACACTCATCCGCGTGCCGAGAAACTGGCAGCCGCGCATCTGCGCAACCAGGGCTTCACCACCTATTTGCCCTGCTACCGCAAGCGACGGAGCCATGCGCGCCGAACCGAAATCGTACAAGCGCCGCTCTTTCCCCGCTATCTCTTCATCAAAATGAGCGAGGAACAGCCACATTGGCGCGCCGTGCGCTCGACGGTAGGCGTAGCAGATATAGTGCGGCAGGGCGAACGCCCCGCCCCGGCGCCGGAGGGCATCGTGGAGGCCATCCAGGCGCGCGAAACGGACGGCATGGTCAGCCTGCCGGCGCAAGACCTGTTCCACAAGGGCGAGGCCCTGCGCATTTCCGCGGGCACCTTCCAAGGCCATACGGGCCTGTTTGAATGCACGGGCGACAACGAACGCATCGTTGTCCTTCTGGAATTGCTGGGACGCAAGGTTCGCCTCAACGTCCCGGCGTTGGACGTGGCGCACGCCGCCTGATGCGCGCGGCTGGGGGTTTTGGCAGTGTGGGTGAATTCACCCGCACTGCGGTAGCATGAATAATCTGGAGACCGGTTTGACTACCGAGACGACTGACATGGGCGACAGGAAGTGGGACACGGTCGTGACCCCCTCCCAAGGCTGGCTCAACTTCGACCTGCTGGAAACCTGGCGCGGCCGCGACTTGATCTTCATGCTGGTCAAGCGGGACTTCGTCAGCGTCTACAAGCAAACGGTCCTGGGGCCGCTCTGGTTCGTGATCCAGCCCGTTGCGACAACTCTGGTCTTCGTCCTGCTGTTCGGTACCATCGCCCGGCTGCCCACCGGGGGCACCCCGCCCTTCCTGTTCTACCTCAGCGGGCTGGTGACATGGAATTTCTTCGCCACCAGCTTCGGCAAGACCTCCGACATCTTCGCCAGCAACGCGGCCATCTTCGGCAAGGTCTATTTCGCGCGCCTGACGGTACCGATATCGTCGCTGATCAGCTCCTTGCTGACGTTCGCCATCCAGTTTGTGCTGTTCCTGATCTTCGCTGCCGGCTTCGGTTATCTGAAAGATCCGTTGATGGCAGCCAGAGCCGCCCTGCTCACGATCCCCCTGGTTTTCTACACCGCCATGCTGGGCCTGGGCATCGGCCTTTGCGTCTCCTCGCTGACCACCCGCTTCCGCGATTTGGGCTACCTGCACGGCTTCGCGCTCCAACTGTGGATGTATTCCACGCCGGTGATCTATCCCGTTTCACTGTTGCCGATACATTGGCAGATCATCTCGGTCATCAATCCCATGGCGGCACCTGTCACCACCTTCCGTAGTCTGTGGCTGGGCACGCCAATGCCCGATCCCATGTCCTGGATCGTGGGCATCGGGATCACCTGCGTGCTGCTGTTTCTGGGACTATCGCTGTTTTCCCATACCCAGCGGCTGGCGACGGACACGGTCTGACCATGGCGAACGACACCGTCATCAAGGTCGAAGGCCTGGGCAAGGATTACCGCCTGGGCGTGATCAATCACGGCATGCTCTATCGCGACCTGCAGAGTTGGTTCGCACGCTGGCGCGGTCGGCCAGATCCCAATGCCAAATTCAAGGATGTCTCGCTGCATCAGCAGGAAGAGCATCGCATGCGCGAAGGGAACTTCCTGGCGCTGGATGACGTCTCATTCGAAGTGAAACAGGGCGATACGCTGGGCATCGTAGGACGCAACGGCGCCGGCAAGTCCACCCTGCTGAAACTCCTGTCGCGCATCACCCAGCCGACACGCGGTTCCATCAGGATGCGGGGTCATGTCGCCAGTCTTCTGGAAGTGGGCACCGGCTTTCATCCCGAGCTGACCGGGCGCGAGAACATCTTCCTCAATGGCGCCATCCTGGGGATGAGCAGGAGCACTATCCAGCGCCAACTGGAAGCGATCATCGACTTTTCGGAAATCGAGCAGTTCATCGACACGCCGGTAAAGCGCTATTCCTCCGGCATGTATGTGCGGCTGGCTTTTGCTGTCGCCGCCCATCTTGAGCCCGAAATCCTGATCGTGGATGAGGTGCTGGCGGTGGGCGACATCGCCTTCCAGCGCAAATGCCTGGACAAGATGCAAAACGTCCATGACAGCGGCCGCACTGTGCTGTTCGTCAGCCACAACCTGACGGCAGTCAGCAAGCTTTGCTCCCGTTGCATCCTTTTGTCGGGCGGGCGGCTGGTCGGCGATGGTCCCACCGCGGAAGTGCTGAACGAATATGTTTCGGCGGTTTCGTCCAATCGCAGGCCCAGCCGGGAATACCCGCTTCCCGAAGGTCCCTTCGAGGCCCGAATCCAGCGGGTATCGGTAACCGGTGCCGACGGCAAGATCACGTCGGTCACGGAGCTGGCCGAGAAATTCTCCATCGAGATCGATTATGAACTGGCGGCGGCGGTCGAAGGCTTGTCGGTGGGATTGCAGGTCATCTTCATCGAAAGCGATCTGACCGTTGTCTCGCTGTCGGATCCCGAGCTGGAATGGTCGCGGCTGGATGCGCGTACTCCCGGCTACTATACCAGCCGGGTGGAATTCCCGGCGGGCCTTCTCAATACCGGCCTCTACCAGGTACGCGTCGGCATGTCGGCACATGGCAAAGTCTTCCATGTGGTCGAAGACATCTTCTTCGAAGTCATCGATAATGTCGGCATCATGATACCGCTGGGCCAGGAGCGCAAAAACGCCATCCTGGCCTTGCAGCTGCCCTGGCCGTCACAGCGCCAGGAGGAGAAAGCCCGCTGGACCACGGAGACGCACAGCGCATGAAGCTCTCAGGCTCCAGGGCCCTGGTCACCGGCGCCGATGGTTTCATCGGCTCCCATCTGGCGGAAACGCTGGTCAAGGCAGGCGCCAAGGTGCGTGGCCTGGTCTATTACAACTCCTTCGGCAGCAAAGGCTGGCTCGATGGCTCGCCGCTTGCAGGCGACATGGAACTGGTCTCCGGCGATGTGCGCGACAGCGCCCAGATGCAGCAACTGGTCAAAGGGGTCGATGTGGTCTTCCACCTGGCCGCGCTGATCGCCATTCCTTATTCCTACCGCGCCGCGGCCAGCTATGTGCAGACCAATGTCGAAGGCACTCTGAATATTGTACAGGCCGCCCGTGACCAGGGCGGCGTGCGGGTACTGCACACCTCCACGAGCGAGGTCTATGGCACCGCGCGCACTGTCCCCATTTCCGAAGACCACCCGTTGCAACCCCAGTCGCCCTACAGTGGCAGCAAGATCGCGGCAGACGCCATGGCCATGAGCTTCCATCTGGCGCATGGATTGCCGCTCACCATCGTCCGCCCCTTCAACACCTATGGTCCGCGCCAGTCGGCCCGTGCCGTGATCCCGACCATCATCACCCAAATCCTCAACGGCAAACGCAAGATCAAGCTGGGGAGCCTCAGTCCTACGCGCGATTTCAACTATGTCAGCGACACTTGTGCGGGGTTCCTGGCGCTGGCCGAATGCGATGCAGCCTTGGGCAAGACGGTAAATATCGGCTCTGACACCGAGATTTCCATTGGTGACACCGCGCGCTTGATTGCCGGCATTGTCGGAGCCGACATCGAAATCGAAAGCGACGACCAGCGTTTGCGGCCCGCCAACAGCGAAGTGGAGCGACTGCACTGCGACAATTCGCAGATCAGGACACTGACCGGCTTCAGGCCGCAAATTGGTTTCAAGGAGGGGTTGACGCGGACCGTGGAATGGTTCCGTCAGCCGCAGAACCTGGCGCGCTATGACGCGGATATCTACAATGTCTAGGCGCGCCGTCATTCTGGCCGGCGGGCGCGGCATGCGGCTGCGGCCTTATACCGTGGTATTGCCAAAGCCGCTGATGCCGATCGGCGACTTCCCCATCCTGGAAGTCATCGTACGGCAGTTAAAGGCGCGGGACTTCAATCACATCACCCTGGCGGTGAACCACCAAGCCGAGCTGATCGAGGCCTTTTTCGGCGACGGCGCCAAGTGGAATCTGAAGATCGACTATTCGCGCGAAGACAAGCCGCTGGGGACCATGGGCCCCCTCAGGCTCATCCCGGACCTGCCGGAGAATTTCCTGGTCATGAACGGCGACACCCTAACCGACCTGGACTATGCTGCGTTCATCGACGCGCATGTCGCAGCGAAGAGCATTTTCACCATCTCCTCTTTCGTGCGCGAGCACCGGGTGGATTACGGCGTGCTGGAGCCGGATGCCCAGCGGCACTTGGCGGGATTCCGCGAAAAGCCGGTGCTGACCTACGAAGTCAGCATGGGCGTCTATGCCCTGTCGCGCACTGCGGCCACGGTGATTCCGCCGGACCGGCTTTACGGGTTCGACAACCTCATGCTGGACCTGATCGATCGCAAGACGCCGGCCCGCATCGCGCGTCATGACGGCTACTGGCTGGACATCGGCCGGCCAGACGATTACGCCCAGGCGATCGAGGATTTCGACAAGATGTCGGCGCAACTGCTGCATGTCTGACAGGGTTCTGGTCACTGGCGGCACGGGCTTCATCGGCGCGGCGGTGACCGCGGCGTTACGTCAGGCTGGCCGCGCGGTGATTGCGCTGGGCCGGACAGACGGCGATATCGCTGACCCGCAAACCCTGGACCGCCACCGGGGCAAGGATATCACCAGTGTGATCCATTGCGCCGGCCGCACCTTCGTACCCGACAGCTGGGAAGATCCCGCCGGCTTCATGGCGACCAATGCGGTGGGTACCTTGCGGGCCCTGGAATTCTGCCGCACCGAAGGCGCACGGCTTGTCCATATCAGCGCTTATATCTACGGCCAGCCGGAAAAACTGCCTATCGCGGAAGACGCGCCGGTACGGGCTAACAATCCTTACGCCCTGTCAAAGCATGTCGCCGAGGAGGCCTGCCGCTTCCACGCCGCCCATCTGGGCATGCCGGTGACCATCCTGCGGCCCTTCAACATCTATGGACCCGGCCAGCCGAAACAGTTCCTGATCCCAACCATCCTGGCGCAGTTGCAGGGCAGCGCCATCGAGATGCTGGACCTGGAGCCGCGCCGGGACTATGTGGCCCTGGCCGACCTGGTGGACGCCATCCTGCGCGCGGAAGCCATTGGGGACGGCGGCTGCCGCCTCTTCAATATCGGCAGCGGCCGTTCGGCCTCCGTGGCCGAGATCGTCGCCGCAGCGCAGGCCGTGGCCGGCACCCGGTTGAACGTCACGAGCCGCAACAAACAGCGGCCCAACGAAATACCGGACGTGGTCGCCGACATAACCGCCGCGCAAGCGCAGCTGGGCTGGGAGCCCCGTGTCAGCCTGCCGGAAGGCCTGAAGGAATGCTGGCGCGCACAAGTCCGCGCACTGGAGCAGACGCGATGACAGTCAAGCAAATCCCCATCAACAAGGGCAACTATTCGATGGACACGCCCGAACGCGAGGCGCGCTTCCATCGCTATCTCGCCGAGGGCTGGGAGGACGGCTACCGCATCTATCGCCAGAACTGGGTCGACTGGGCCAAGAACCAGCATGTCGCGGACTATCCGCTGCTGGTCGATCTGGAACTGGCCTCGATCTGCAACCTGCGCTGCCCGATGTGCTACACTATCTCCAAGGAGTTCCGGAAGCGCGTCAACGCCAAGGTGATGGACTTCGACCTCTTCACCAAAGTGATCGACGAGATTGGCGGCAAGGTACCGGCGCTGCGCCTGTCGCTGCGCGGCGAGTCCACGGTGCATCCACGTTTCGTGGACTGCGTGCGCTATGCCAAGGAGCACGGGATCCAGGAAATCTCCACCCTGACCCACGGCGGCCGCCTGACCCTGGATTTCTTCAAGCAGATCCAGGAAGCCGGCATCAGCTGGATCACGGTTTCCATCGACGGCACCGACGAGGTCTATAACCGTATCCGCAAGCCGATCACTTTCGAGCAGACCTATGAACGGCTGAAGGCCATCGCCGAATACAAGAAGGAAAAAGGCCTGCATAAGCCCGTGATAAAGGTCCAGGGCATCTGGCCGGCGATCGAGGAAAGCGGCGCGCAGGACTATTACGACCGGCTGGCGCCTGTCACCGACCTGGTCGCCTTCAATCCCCTGATCGATTATCTGGGCAAGGACAGCGAGATCGACTATCTGCCGGACTTCGCCTGTCCCCAGCAGTATCAACGCCTGGTGATCGGCGCCGACGGGTTGGTGATGAAGTGCTCCAATGACGAGGAAAACCAGGAAGTCGTGGGCAACGCCTACGGCCAAACGGTACACGAAATCTGGCACGGCCCCGGAATGCAGAAGGTGCGCGACACCCACAAGATGCCGCGGGGCTTCCTGACCAGTCCGGTCTGCCGCAAATGCTACCTGCCCCGCAAGACGCAGGACGATCATGGCTGTGTCGGCGGCCGCGAATTCCAGGTGCAGAATTACACCAAGCGCACCCAGCTGATCGGACAGTGACGCGATGTTCACCCGTTACCGCAAAGACCGCTGCTACATCATCGCCGAGATCGGCGGCAATTTCACCGCCCTGGAAGACGCCAAACGGCTGATCGACGAGGCGGCCGCCACCGGCGCAGATGCGGTAAAGCTGCAGACCTATCGCGCCAAGACCCTGTCGTCGAAGAAGGCGATCTTCGACATGGAGAATACCGGCGTAACATCGCAGTTCGAATTGTTCCAGAAATATGAGATCGACGAAGATCTGCATCGCGAGATATTCGACTATGCCGGGTCCAAGGGCCTGGACTGGTTCTCTACTCCATCCCATTCCACCGATGCCGACATGCTGGAGCGTGTGGGTGTGGGCGTGTTCAAGGTTGGTTCAGACGACGCCTACAATATTCCCTTCCTCAAGGACCTGGCCCGGCGCGGCAAGCCGGTGATGATGTCAACCGGGATGTGCACCCTGGACGAGGTCAAGGAGTCGGTTGCCGCCATGCTGGAAACCGGCAACCGGCAGATCATGCTGCTGCATGCCATCACCAGCTATCCCACCCATCCCGACAGCGTGAATTTGCTTGCCATACAGACCTTGGCAAAGACCTTTCCCGGCCTGGATGTGGGCTATTCCGACCATACGCTGAACCCGCTGGCCTGCATTGCGGCCGTGGCGATGGGTGCGCGCATCATCGAAAAGCATTTCACCTGGGACAAAAATGCCGAAGGTCCCGACCACATGCTGTCAGCCGACCCGGCGGAGATGACCGAGCTGGTCAAATCCATCCGGCTGGTGGAACAGATGTTGGGCGACGGGATCAAACAGCCCGCCCCTGGCGAAGCAAAAACCCGCCGCAATAACCGCAAGAGCATCGTGCTGGAAAAGAATATCGACGCCGGCGAAACACTGACCGCTGCGCACCTGGCCATCAAGCGGCCGGGCACGGGCATTGCGCCCAAGCATTTCGACTCGCTGATTGGCCGCACCACCCGCCGCGCCTTGGCCGCGGAAGAGGTGTTGAACTGGGACGATCTCACATAACACTCGGAATCATCATTCAGGCACGCATGGGCTCGACCCGGCTGCCCGGCAAGGTGCTCAAATCGGTCGCGGGGCGCCCTCTGCTGGGGCATGTGGTAGGCCGGTTGGAGATGCTGCAGCACCCGCACCGGGCCGTGGTCGCGACCAGCGAGCTTGCTGCCGACAATGCCATTGCCGCCTGGTGCCGTCAGGAGGATGTCTCCTGCTTCCGGGGCAACGAACAGGATGTCCTGGCGCGCTATGACGGCGCCGCACAGGCCTTCGGCCTCGATCCGGTCATCCGTCTCACGGCCGACAATCCCTTCACCGACATGGAAGAGCTGGATCGGCTGATCGCGCTGCACCAGGCACGGGGCAACGACTTCTCCCATTCCTTCGCGGCCCTGCCCGTGGGGGTGGGCGCGGAGATTTTCAGCTATGCCGCCCTCGCCAACAGCGCCCGAGACGGCCATGCCCGGCACCA
>Ga0163163_10000096_pt1 | contig 93313 bp, 70 predicted proteins | sample S65metaG_FD_119766 | JGI IMG/M metagenome (GOLD analysis project Ga0163163, IMG submission 119766) | Switchgrass rhizosphere microbial communities from Kellogg Biological Station, Michigan, USA - S6-5 metaG | ecosystem: Host-associated > Plants > Roots > Rhizosphere > Soil | place: USA...
CACGGATGGCACGGAGAGCACGGATAAGACGGAGATGAAAATAACTGCTTGCAAAACCTCTTCATTAGAAGAACCGCATGAAACATGAGGAAGCAATCTGGTGTGAAAACTAGTCCTTAGGTGAACCTGCAGAGAAAACTCAGGCTCTTTCCCAAAAAGGATCTTTTCTTCCTTCTATTTTCCTGTTTGCCCCTGCCTTATCCGTGTTCTCCGTGCCATCCGTGGTAGATTCTTGTCTCGTAGCAGTTTCATTTCTGCTCTGTAGCCTGGGTGTCCGTGGATGCAGGCAAATGCTGGTCGAACCAATCCGCCATTACTTTCACTTCTTCGTAGATAGTCATCCAGGGATGGCCACCTCCTTTTTTAATCACCAGCTCGGCGGAACCACCTGCGCCTTTTAATACCTCAATCATTTTTTGCGATTGTTGCAGTGGCACAACCGGATCGGCATCCCCATGAATAAGCAGGAATGGAACAGGCTTCCCTTTCACTAGTCTAGCCGGTGAAAGTTGTTCAGCTTTTTCTTTCATTTCCTCCGGCGAATGTCCTTTCGTGCCGCCAAGGAAAAGCAAATCTCCAATCACCTCAAGGTTGGCAGGTTTGCCATCCCAATCCAGAAAATCCGTTGGTGGAAAGAAAACCGCGGCAGCTTTGACCTGGGTGCTGAAATGCATCGCGGAGCTAGCCTCGCTTTTACCTTCCTCCGGAGTGACAGCAACCAATGTTGCCAGGTGACCACCTGCCGAAGCTCCAGTAATGCCAATCCGTTCCGGATCGATCCGATAGTCGGCGGCATGCTGTTTAATATAACGAATGCCGGTCTTAACATTGGCCGCCATTTCAAACCCGGTATAACGGGAGCGCGATCCCGGTCGAACAGCAAACACGGTATAACCTCGAGCACAAAAGATTTGATAGATGCGTCCCATGGTGTGTTCGCGGATTTTACCGCGATCCGAGAAAAAGGCGCCGCTGACCACATCGATCACAGCCAAACCGTTGGATTTGCCTTTCGGGGTGAATACATCCATCAGCAAGCCGGTCCCATGCACTTCGCCGTAAACCATGTCGATCTTTTGCTCGTAAGAAATGGTTGCAGAATCCTGCGCCAGCGCGGCTGTGGCAGTCAGGAGCGCGATAAACATATTACGGACGAAAAAAGTGGTCGTGCGCATTGGGTTGAGGATGCCTCAGCTTGTTTGCGCACGCAAGCCAGTGAGAAAGCAATTGGAAGAAACCGATTTGCCCGGGTCTAAACGCTCCCCAGCCAACGGAGCGCGAGCCGTCCTCGGCTCGCAGCGCGTGCGTATCTGGGCAGGGCCGCGAGTATTCAATGACACGCCACTTCGTCTCTCGTTGCCGCTGCGAGCCGAGGACGGCTCGCGGTCCGCTCTCGACATGCTTGAAAATGGCTCAGGGAATCTTAGACTCGCAAGTGCCGCGCCTTGTTACGAGATGAATGCCAAACCAAAATTGCTGGTCACAGGGGCGCATGGGTTTGTCGCGGGTAGTGTGTTGGTTCAGGCACAGACTGATTGGGAGGTGCATGCCTTGTCTCGAGGCGAAGCCCCGGCCGGCATCAAGGACCAATGTTGGCATAGTGGGGACGCCTTAAAGTTAACTTTTCTGGAACAACTTTTTAAATCGGTTCAACCTGATGCGATCATTCACACTGCCGCAGCGGCGGATATTGATTTTTGCCAGGCAAATCCAGGGCCAGCGCGGCAAGTGAATGTCGAACTCACGCGTACATTGGCGACGCTGTGCCGCAGTTCCGGTGCTCGGTTGGTGTTCTGTTCTACGGACACGATCTTTGACGGCGAACACGCGCCGTACGAAGAGAATGATCCGCCAGGGCCGGTCAATGTGTATGCTGAAACCAAAGTTGAGGCGGAACAAATCGTGCACACTCTTGGAGCTCGCGGAGCTGTTGCGCGGCTGGCGTTGGTGGCAGGGTTGCCACTTTTGGGCGCGGGCAATTCCTTTCTTGCGCGCCTGCTTGCCTCATTCCAGGCTGGAAAATGTGTCGGTGTTCCGGAACACGAAGTTCGAACTCCAGTAGATGTTATTACAGCCGGCCAGGCTCTGCTTGAGTTAGCCCGTGGGCAGCATCACGGAATTTTTCATCTCGCAGGACTGACCCGAGTTAATCGCCTCGAGTTAAACCGAACCATTGCGCGACGGTTTGGGTTTTCTCTCGACTTGGTTTTTGCCCAGGCTGCAGGCACAGGTCGTGCCCCCCGCCCTCGCGATGTCTCGATGAATATTAATAAGACTCGAACCGAGCTGAAAACGCCCATGCTTACGCTGGAGGATGGTCTTTCTTTAATTATCGAGAACAGCCACTCTGGGGCCGCAAACATCCATACATGAGTTCACCACAAATCAAATTTGATTTGCAGATCAAGTACGGGTCGGAATATGGGGCTGAGGAAGAGCAAGCCGTTCTGGAAGTGCTTCGCCAGGGAGCGCCTACCAGCGGCGAAGCATGTATTCAGTTCGAACGCGATTTCGCCGCTTATTGCGGTACGACTCATGCCCGCGCAGTCAGCAACGGCACCGCCGCGTTGTTTCTTTCTTTGGTTGCCTTGGACGTCAAACCGGGAGAGCGCATCGTGACGACGCCGATGACATGGATTGCCACTGCCGCGGCTGGAGCGACTCTCGGGGCTGAGGTGGATTTCGTCGATATAGATCCGGCCACGTGCAACCTTGATGCCTCGCAATTGGAAGCAAAAATAACGCCGAAGACCAAGGCAATTCTTCCGGTCCACTTGTACGGCCAATGCTGTGATATGGATGCGATACTAGCGGTTGCCAGACGTCACGGAGTTGCCGTGGTTGAAGATGCCTGCCATGCCGTAGGCGCTGAATACAAGGGGCGCAAGGCCGGCAGCATGGGCACCACCGGCTGCTTTAGCTTCCACGAACAAAAGAATATATCGACCCTGGGTGAAGGGGGAATGATTGTAACGAACGATCCCGCCATCTTTGAACGCGCCGCTTTGTATCGGTCTCATTGCACTCGGGTTTATGGGCGAAGCACAAAGTATTGTTCGCTTGATGAGTCGCGCTTTCCCATGGGCAAACGGTTTTGGTGGCAGGATTTCGATGATTGCGGCTACAACTTTCGCCTGACGGATATTCAAGGCGCTGTAGGTGTGGTGCAGTTGCGAAAACTCGACGCCTTAAATCAGCGCCGCATCGAGAACGCAAAATATTTGTCAGAGGGTTTAAAGAATGTCGCCGGAGTCACTCTTCCAACGGTCCACCCCGGCAATAAGCATGTGTTCCATCTTTATCCAATCCAAATTGATTCTCGAAAATTTGGCATGAACAGAGATGATTTTATTCATGCAATGCTTTACAAAAAAGGTGTGAAGGTCGGCACTCACTACACGCCCTTGCATTATTCTTCGGCTTTTCAAAAAAGAGGTTTTCGCAAAGGCCAGTTTCCCAAAGCCGAAGCTGTGGCGGAGCGTCTGGTGACTCTGCCTCTCAATCCGAGGCAATCGCGGGAAGCGTTGGACTATCTGATCGAGAGTATTTGCAGCTTAAGCGATGACAAATGACGAATATCAAATGACCAATGACGAATGACGAATAACGAAAGAAATCCGAATGACCAAACAACTGAGGAAATTCACCGCTATAGAGCATGTTGCAACCAACCTGGCTGCTGTATTTTGGGATTTTTGGCTTCGAAATTGATTCGTCATTCGTCATTGGTCATTCGTCATTAACCACCGACCTAACGCTTTATCCCGAACGCGACATTGTCCCATCCCCTCCTCAAAGCGTTGTCCCCCGCGCAAAACACCTGGCGCTGGCGCATTCTTATTTCGAGTTATTTTGCCTACGGCGGCTATTATCTGACACGCAAGACATTCACGATCTGCAAGTCCACTATCGCAAAGGATCTGAAGGTGGAACTGGGGGACATGGCCCACATTTGGACGGCCTACCTTGTAGCCTACATGGTGGGCATGTTTATCAACAGCTTTGTCGGCCGAAGAATGGGTCCGCGTGTTCTGCTGTTGGGCGGACTGGGCGTATCTATTTTGATCAATGTCATTTTTGGTTTTGCCAATTCCTTTGCCACGTTTCTGGTTTTCATGTTTTTCAATGGATTAGTGCAGGCCAGCGGATGGCCCGGAAGTGTGGGCGCTGTGGCGCATTGGCTGCGGCCTGCCGAACGTGGTACGATCATGGGCTTTTGGTCCACCAATTATCTTTTCGGCAATATGATCGTCAAATCGGTCGGTGGCTTTTTGCTTGGGCACTATGGCTGGCGCTGGTCCTTTTGGGGATGCACACTTATAAGTTTTGGGGTTTGGTGGCTCATCTTTTTCTGGCAACGCAATCGGCCACAAGACGTCGGCCTGGAAACGATTCTTGAGGAGAAGTCATCGGATCTGCAAGCCGTTCAAGCCTCGCAAGCCGACAAAGTCACCTTTAAACAATACGCCCAACTGGCATCCAACCCGATCATCTTGGCGATGGGCGCCAGCTATTTCTGCATTAAGTTTCTGCGCTACGCACTCGATTCATGGCTGCCGTCTTTCCTAAACATTCAGGGCCTGGATGTGGAGCGTGCCAGTTATTACTCACAAATTTTCGACTTTGCCGGTATTGGTGGAGTGCTTCTAGCCGGGTGGGCTTTGGACCATTGGTTTCGAGGCAACTGGGCTGCCGTTTCCGCCTGGATGGCGCTTGGGGTCATCGCAGGTTATGCGGCGGTCATGCAATTCGGTGGAGATCCTATTGTCATGTCCGTTTGCTACGGACTGGTTGGGTTCATGCTCTACGGACCAGACACCCTGTTATGTGGCGCGGCTTCCGTGCAGGTAGCCGGAGAGAACAACGCCGTGGCGGTGGCTGGGTTGGTCAATGGACTTGGCAGCCTTGGTCCGGTGATCCAGGAGGAAGTGATCGGTTGGCTGGTGCGAGGTCACGTGGAGCAAGGAATGCGGAATGTGAATCGCCTGGCTCTCTCCATGAGCATCGCCATGGCGTGTCTGCTAACCGTCCTTGCCTGGCGTTTGCGAATGCTGCACGCTCGGCGCAGGCTGCCTGCCTGAAATTATCCGCTGGTAACAATAACCGAACGATGACACAAAAAACTGACACACCCGCATCCCTTGGTTTTTCAATGCCTGCCGAATGGGAACCGCATGAAGCCACCTGGCTCGGCTGGCCGCATAATGCCACGGACTGGCCGGATAAGCTCGATACCATCCGCTGGGTGTATGGGGAAATGGTGAGGAAGATTGCCGAGGGCGAGCGGGTGCAAATGCTGATCAATAATAAAGCAGACGAAAGTTTGGCGCGAAGTTACCTGAGCCGCGCGGGAGCGAATTTGAAACAGGTGAAATTCGTTCGGCATCCAACCAATCGCGGTTGGACAAGAGACACGGGCCCGTTATTTGTGAAACGCCGGAGAGCGGAAATGGCCATCGTGCATTTTCATTTCAACGCCTGGGCCAAATACAACGATTGGCAGAAAGACAGGCGTGTGCCGGAAATCGCGGCAAAATTGTTGCGTAAACGATTGTTCAACGCAGAGCATCACGGAAAAGATTTTGTGTTGGAAGGTGGAGGAATTGAAGTAAACGGACGCGGCACTGTGCTCACGACCGAAGAATGTTATCTCGATCCCAAAGTGCAGGTGCGAAACCCGGGTCTTGGTAAGAATGATTTTGAAGAGGCATTACGGAAATATCTCGGCATAACGAATGTCTGCTGGCTTGTAGCCGGCCCAGTCGGTGACGACACACACGGCCATATCGATGATATCTGCCGTTTCGTGAATCCCCAGACGCTCGTGTTAATCAAAGAAAGCAATTCGAAGGATATCAATTACAAGCCTTTGTCGGAAAACTGGGAACGGATCAGAGAATTGCGACTGGAAGATGGGAGTCGTCCGGAGGTTCTTCCGCTACCGATGCCCGCGCCCCTTTATTACGATGACCTTCGTCTGCCGGCGAGTTACGCAAATTTTTACATTGCCAATGCGGCGGTCCTGGTGCCGACGTTCAACGATCCAAACGATCGCGTGGCTCTCGGCATTCTCGGGGATCTGTTCAAGGATCGCCCGGTCGTAGGCATTCATGCGGTGGATCTAGTGCTAGGCTTTGGCTCTCTGCATTGCCTGACGCAGCAGCAACCACGCGGGTAAACATGCCCACGCGACGACAGTTTCTGCAGACTGGAATTTCCGGCGTTGCTGCCGGCGCGCTCCTTTTCCCTGCGCTGACGAACCGTGGTGAGGCCGCCGCAAGCGGGAAATTTCGCAAGTCCACTTTGAAAGGACCTGTTCTAAACCATGACAGCACAGCATTCTTTGTGGCGTACTCTGCCGACCAGATGAGTGGTGCGCTGGTGGATGATTGGGTGGATAGTCTCGCAACAGCAGGAGTGGGTGTGATGATGTCCAACATCAATGCGATGCGGGCCAATTACGCGAGCAAAGTTTGGGAGCCGGACTGGTTCGGCTATGACCCTGCGGCGAGTGACGACCAACCTGTCCTTAAATATTTGCCAAAAGAGGTGATCCCGTTGACCCGGAAACGGTTGGAATCTGCAAAGAAATTGGCGGATCTGGGAATCAATTTTCATCAACGTGCGATTGGCCGCTGCCGCAAGCACGGCATCGGCGCATGGATTAGTGTTCGCATGAACGATCTGCACGATTGCGATCTGAGGGACAGTCCGCTCTTAAGCACATTCTTCAAAGAACATCGTGACTGGGCGCGCGTGCCGTATGCTTCCGGCTGGACGGATCGCGCCCTGGATTGGGCGCACCCTGAGGTGCGTGAGCATTACCTTAAGCTGATTCGGGAAACGTTGGAGATTTATGATTTGGATGGGCTGGAACTGGACTGGATGCGTTTCGGATACTTCTTCCGAATTGGCCGGGAGTTGGAGGGTGGCAAAACTCTTACGGAATTTATTATCGAGGTTCGACGGGAGATTGCGCGAGCCGCAAAAAGGTTGAAGCACCCTATCAAACTGGGCGTGCGCGTGCCTTCGACACCGGAAACGGCCCGTCATCTTGGGCTTGATGGAGTTGCGTGGGCGCGGGACGGCCTGATAGATTTGCTGGTTGCAACTCCCTTTTGGGCAACCTGTGAATTCAATATGCCTATTAAAACCTGGCGCAGGTTGCTCGAAGGCACCCATGTCACCCTGGCTGGCGGGCTGGAGGTCCTTTATCGGCCTATGCCAGGAGCTGTTGCTATTGAAATGACTCCGGAAAAGGCTGCGGGGGCGGCAATGGCTGTATTGGATGGCGGCGCTGATTTGGTTTACCTGTTCAATTATTTTCCAGAATCCAAGCCATGGCCGGCAGAATCTTTCAACAAGACTTTGCGAGCCATGGCAGATAAGGAATCTCTAAGTGGTTTGGCCCGGTGTCACGCGGTCACTTATCGCGACGTACGCGCTCCCGGTGAACCCGCGGACCATCCCCTTCCTGCGACAGGCAACCAGTGCGCCTTTCAACTGCAAACGGGGCCCAAACCTGTTGGACGGAAGGTGCAAGTGCTCCTCGAACTCGAAGCAAGTAAAGGAGTGGAGCCTTCGCCACCAACGGTGCGCGTGAATAGCATTCAGTGCCAGGAACCCTCGAAACAGGGCACGGCTGTTTTCATTTACCCCGTGTCTGATCCAGCTTTGGCAGATGAACTAAACGTTATCGAAGCCAGAACAGCCAGCGGATCGCCGATGAAAATCTTACGCGTAGAATTCCATATCGGTCCGTCCTTATTGGTTAGCAATTAAGCAAACCTCTCCACACCTGCTGGAATGGCCACATTGTAGCTCGAAATGGCCCAGGAAGATTCGTGTCTGTCCCCAACACCAACCCGGCCTCCTGGAGATTACCAGCGGGCCAGATGTATCCAAGGAAACGCTGTTTTCCGCTTTGCATTCTGCTGTTCATTCGAACAGCTCACAGGTATAGTCCAACACTGCTTGCACAGGCCTGCTACTATTGAAACCGATGTGCCGCTTTGCGTTGACCTTGACGGAACGCTGCTGCGCACGGACATGGTTTGGGAAAGCCTGGTGCACTTGCTCAAGCGGAACCCCCTTTATTTCCTGCCCATAATAATTTGGCTTCTCCGAGGGCGCGCATATTTGAAAGCACAGATTGCCGAGCGTGTTCAGATAGAGGTCGATACCTTACCGTACAACCAGGAACTCATTGAATTCCTCTGGGCTGAAAAGCGCTCAGGCCGCACTATCATTTTGGCCACGGCTTCAGATTCCCGCCTGGCGCATCGCATCGCTTCCCACTTGCGACTTTTCGATGAAGTCCTGGCAAGCGACGGGAAAATCAATTTGCGAGGAAAGAACAAGGTGAACCTTCTCGCGGAACGATTTGGCGCAAAGAATTTTGATTACGCGGGGAATTCGACGGTAGATTTTCCTGTTTGGGAGCAAAGCCGCCAGGCGATTGTGGTTGGAAACGCGGGCTTAGTGGAGCAAGCACGCCAACGGACAGCAGTTACCCGGATTTTTGCGACCCACGAGAAGTTTTTGCCAGCGCTGATCCAGGCGCTGAGGCCTCATCAGTGGGTAAAGAATCTTATAGTTTTCGTCCCTCTCCTGACCGCCCACAAGCTGGGTGACCGTGCGCTATTATTGCAAGCCACCTTGGCATTTTTCGCTTTCAGCCTTTGTGCATCCGCTGTTTACATGTTGAACGATCTGTTCGATCTCGAAGCCGATCGACATCATCCGACCAAACGGTTGCGGCCATTTGCCGCAGGTGACCTGCCCCTGGCTCTAGGACTGGCTGCATTTCCGGCGCTCATCGCTGCCAGTGGCATTCTAGCCTGGCGATTGCCCTGGGATTTTTCAGCAGTCCTTGGGGTTTACGTCCTGTTAACCACCAGTTATTCGCTTCGGATAAGAGAGGTGCCGCTCCTGGATGTCTTCTGTTTGGCGGGACTGTATACCGTGCGCTTGATAGGAGGCCACGCCGCTACACACGTCGATTACTCATTTTGGTTGCTCTTGTTTTCCATGTTCATCTTTCTAAGCCTCGCCTTAATGAAACGCTTTACCGAACTGCTTGCCGCGCGGCAGCAGAACAAATTGAACCTCAAAGGACGAGGTTACACTGCGGGTGATTTGGAATTGGTGGCTACCCTGGGTACGAGCAGCGGCTACCTCGCGGTCCTAGTGCTCGCACTGTATGCCAACAGCCAGGAACTGGCGAAGGGAATCCATCGGCTTTACAAAACACCGCTTTTACTCCTGCTTATGTGTCCGCTGCTGCTGTATTGGGTGAGCCGGGTGTGGCTCCTGGCGCATCGAGGCGAGATGCACGAGGATCCAATTGTCTTCGCGATTAAGGATCGCGCCAGCTACGTCGTAGGTTTTCTGATCCTGCTCGTTCTGTGGCTTGCCTCCGGCCATTAACGATGGAAACAGTGCGCTTAGCCGGTCGGTTACCAGTCAATGTGCTGGATCATGAGGCCACCACTGCACGTTATTTTCTCAAATGTAACGCTCAAGGTGGTCCATTAATCCCAACGAGATTACGTCCTGGCGCCCCGGGTTGCGAGGCTACGAGCGACCCTGGGTTTGGCGCCAACTTGAAAAACAACCTTGAAGAGGTTGTCTCTACTTTGTTCAAAGGACACCGGTAAAACTGTGAACTTTTGGTTGCACGATACGGTTTCGGCTCTGGTCTATTCTCTGGCAAGGAATCAGGCCGGAGCAGGCCACTCCGAAATCAGCCAGCCTTATAACGATCTCACACGGTTCATCCTTCAACAGCAGGACCAGTTACCAGATTATTTGCGGACCCCCATGCGGATGCTGACGCTCGGATTCGATACTCTGGGTTATATAAAAACCGGCCACCGTTTTCATAATCGTGCAGAACCGATTCGTTCCAGTCAGATTGCTGCGTGGAAGAATTCGAAATTGAGCTTTCAGCGCGACCTGATCCGTTATTATGAGAGTTTGGCAACATTCGGACTTTACAGCCGCCAACCCTGCCTCAGCACTGACGAAACGCAGTCCCCAAGTGTGATGCAAATGCAAGCAAAGCATTCGGAAGGGGTTCTTTGCGAGCTTCCCGCGGAGTTGCGTTGTGAAATTGCAATCGTTGGATCGGGTCCAGGCGGCTCTATTACAGCATGTCTTCTCGCAGAAGCGGGAAAAGACGTGTTACTGATCGAGGAAGGTGCCTTCCATCAACCCGGGGTGTGCGCACCTTTCTCCCGCGAGGAGATGTTGGAAAAATATCGAAACGGCGGCCAGACCGTCGCGCTTGGAAAAAACAAAATTGCCTACGTGGAAGGCCGCTGTGTTGGAGGCGGAAGCGAAATCAACAGCGGTCTCTATCATCGCACACCGGCGGAAACGTTGGAACTTTGGCGTTCCCAGTTTGCTGTCGAGGCACTGAATGAATCGGATTTAGTGCCTCATTACGAGGCCAATGAGAGGGATTTGTCAGTTTCGTTAATGCCTGGAGCCGCTCCGGTCGCCTCACTAAAATTGCACGAAGGCGCCACTCGATTAGGCTGGAAGGCGTTGGAAGTGCCACGGTGGGTTCGCTACGCGGATGCAAACAACGCTTCGGGCTCCCGGCAAACCATGAGCCGGACTTTCGTGCCGCGTTTCTTGAAAGCGGGGGGACGTTTGGTGCCATCGGCTCGCGTAACGCGATTGATTCGTGAAGGCAGCAAATGGACTCTGCTAGCCAGGCGGACGGATGGGCGAAGGGTGAAGATCGAAGCCGAAGTCCTTTTCGTCTGTGCTGGCGCAGTTCAAACTCCCGCGCTGCTCCGGCGGAGCGGAATCACCAACAACGTCGGCAACTCACTCCAGTTGCATCCGACGGTCAAGCTGGCAGCCCGATTTCCAGAGGCTGTCAATAGCAAGGACATGGGGGTTCCGGTGCACCAGGTTAAGGAGTTTGCACCGCGGCTAACTTTTGGTTGTTCCGTCAGCACGGCGCCTTATCTGGCTTTGGGGCTTATTGATCATTCAAAAAATGGCGCTGACCTCAGCCAAGAGTGGCCGCACTTTGCAAATTATTATGCGATGATCGCCGGGGAAGGGCGTGGCACGGTGCGTACTTTGCCAGGGTACCTCGATCCGTTAGTCCGCTATGCATTAACAGAAAGTGATCGAATTCTTTTGGCCGATGGCTTACGTAAACTAAGCACTTTGTTGTTCGAAGCGGGCGGGAACATGCTCTTGCCAGCAATTCCAAACCTCCAGCCATTGTTAAAGCCAGATGATATCAACCGTCTACCGAAAGCATTGTCAATCGATGCCTCTGGATTGATGACCATTCATCTTTTTTCATCCTGCCCCATGGGGGAGGATCAGTCCAAGTGCGCCGTAAATTCTTTTGGGCAGGTCCATGGACATAAAAACCTTTTTGTGTCGGACGCCAGTATCCTCTGTTCCGCCCCGGGAGTGAACCCGCAAGGTACCCTGATGGCCCTTGCTCGTAGAAATGCCATGCAGTTTCTTGAAGCCCGCCAATGAGTTTGGGAAGCACCAGGGTTTTGGTAACGGGCGCGCTGGGGTGGCTTGGCTCCAGGTTTTTGGAAGTGCTTATTCGAGGGCTGCCCGACCATGATGCGCTGCGTGAACCGCGGACGGACTTGCGCATCACGTGCCTTGTTTTGCCCGACCAGGATCCCTCGCCATTTCAACAGCTTTCTGATCGCATCGACATTGTAGTCGGGGATCTAGAAAACAAAAACGACTGCCAACGCTTTTGTGAGGGCGGAAAAGATGCGGTGCTATTTCATACCGCAGGCCTGATACACCCCAGGCGAGTTTCAGAATTATATTCAGTCAATGTGCTGGGCACTCGGAATCTTTTGGAAGCAGCAGCTCAAGCAGGGATTCGGCGTGCTGTTGTTGTCTCGTCCAACTCGCCTTGCGGCTGTAATCCGCATCCCGATCATCTCTTCGATGAATTCTCACCTTCCCGCCCCTATCTGAACTATGGTCGTTCGAAAATGCAGATGGAGTTAGCTGTGAACGAGTTCTTTCGCGCAGGAAGGATCGAGACCGTTATCATTCGGCCTCCCTGGTTTTATGGGCCCAACCAGCCTGCTCGTCAGACCGTTTTCTTCCGAATGATTCGCGAGGGCAAGGCTCCCATTGTGGGCTCAGGAGAAAATCTTCGCTCGATGAGCTATGTTGATAACCTATGCCAGGGCTTGCTTCTGGCTGCCTCCGTTTCTGGAGCTGGCGGTAAAACTTTCTGGATTGCCGACCGCCGTCCGTATTCGATGAACGAGATCGTGGACACTATTGAACGATTGTTGGAAACTGAATTTGATCGCGATTGCGCGCATAAAAGGCTGCGATTGCCCGGGCTGGCGAGCGGGATTGCCTATATTGCAGACTCCACTCTTCAGGCGATGGGGCTTTATCATCAAAAAATTCATGTGTTATCTGAAATGAACAAGACCATCGCCTGCTCGATTGCGAGGGCAGAAAAAGAATTGGGCTATCGTCCGTCCGTTGATCTCGAGGAAGGCATGCGCCGTTCCCTTGCCTGGTGCGTGGCGAAAGGAATCCAACTGTAGCATGGTCCATCTGATCACAGGAGGTTCGGGTTTTCTCGGCAACTTAATCGCACGCCGTCTGGCAGAACGCGGCGAACGGGTCAAAGTGTTCGATGTCTGGGAAGACAAAACACGCCCAACAGAGATTGAATTCATCCAGGGCAATGTTTGCAACCGATTGACCGTTCGCGAGGCAATGAAAGGCGTCGACGTGGTGCATCACAATGCCGCGCTTGTGCCATTGACAAAATCCGGCGGCGGTTTTTGGCAGGTGAATGTTGAAGGCAGTCGCATGGCCGCGGAAGAAGCAGCCGCGGCTGGGGTTAAGTCTTTTGTGCACATGAGTTCTTCCGCGATTTTTGGTGTCCCACGGCAATGCCCGGTTAATGAAGCTACTCCGTTGTGCCCGGCAGAAACATACGGCAGGGCCAAACTGGCTGGAGAGCAAGCAGTGCGAAAGGCATGCGAAAAGGCCGGCTTGCAACTCATCGTGATCCGGCCGCGAACCATCCTGGGCGAGGGACGTTTGGGAATTTTTCAGATCTTATTTGAGTGGATCCGTGAAGGACGAAACGTCTATGTGATGGGCCGAAGCGACGGCTTATTTCAATTTGTTCATGCGCATGATCTGATGGATGCCTACATGCTGGCATTGCAGCATGGAAAATCGGCAACTTACAACGTCGGCACAGATCGGTTCGGCAGCATACGAGAAGCATTAGAGCATTTGATTGACTATGCTGGTACGGGTTCAAAGGTAAAGTCGCTTCCGGCAGGCTTAACGATTTCCGTTTTGCGTCTGCTGGACGGCCTGCGGTTAAGCCCGCTTGCTCCCTGGCATTACCTTACCTATGGAAAACCATTTTATTTTGATGTATCCAACCTGTTGGCCTTGAACTGGCGCCCGAAATATTCGAATGACGAAATGTTTCGGGAGAGCTACGAGTGGTTCATCAGCAACTATGATCGATTGGCAGCGGCCAAAGCAGGTTCCGCCCATCGGCGGCCGGTGCGAGAAGGTTTGCTTTGGTTGCTAAAGAAACTTTCGTGAGGACGGTTCTAGGCCTATAGGCTAAGGACCAGGAAAAAGATAGTTCATCTACTCGTGGATGCGTTCGGTCATTGTACCTCTTTTGGCTCTTTTCAACAGCAATTCGGTGACCTAAGCTTTCTCCATCATCAATACTATGCCTGGCGGTTGTATCAGGTGGCTGACAGTTGCTTTCTTTCTCGGTTTCGGCTTGGCAATCCAAGGGGCGAAGGTGGACTTCAATCGCGATATCCGGCCGGTCATGTCCGAAACGTGTTTCCGCTGCCATGGATTTGATGCCAAAGCACGCAAAGCCCAGTTGCGGCTGGATCTGCGCGAAGAGGCTTTGAAACCTGCCAAGTCCGGTGCAATTCCCATCGTGCCTGGGCATCCTGAAAAAAGTGAAATGATTCGCCGCATTTTCACAGAAGATCCTGAGGACCGAATGCCGCCGGCAGAGATCCATAAGGAGCTTTCCACCCAACAGAAGGAACTTTTCAAGCGCTGGATTGCCGCGGGCGCAGAATATCAGGATCATTGGGCCTTTTTACCTCCGGCCGTAATCGAACCTTCAAAAGTGAAAGAAACCCGCTGGCCAAAGACGCCTGTGGACCGTTTTATTCTGGCGCGACTCGAACAAAATAAGCTGAAACATTCACCCGAGGCGGATAGGCGAACTCTCATTCGGCGTGTTTCATTTGATTTGACTGGTCTTCCTCCGACGACAGCCCAAGTCGAAGTATTCCTCGCGGATAGGTCTGCAGATGCTTACGAAAAGGTAGTGGATCGTTTGCTGGCCTCACCTCGCTATGGAGAACGCATGGCTCAGGATTGGCTGGACGCCGCGCGTTTTGCCGATAGCAATGGGTATCAGGTCGATCGTGATCGTGAAATGTGGGCGTGGCGGCAATGGGTGATAGAAGCTTTCAATCGCAACCTGCCGTTTGATCAGTTCACCATCGAACAAATAGCTGGAGACCTTTTGCCAAAACCAACAGTCGATCAGAGAATAGCGACTGGATTCCATCGCAACCACATGATCAACGAGGAGACGGGAATTGTTCCTGAAGAATTTCTCCTGGAATATTGTGCGGACCGAGTCGAGACCACGGCCACGGTTTGGCTGGGATTAACGCTCGGTTGCGCGCGCTGTCACGATCATAAATACGATCCTCTCACCCAAAAAGATTTCTACAGTTTTCTGGCCTTCTTTCATAACGTGCCCGAAAGCGGGATTGGGACTTACTCGGCGCACATCCGCCGTAATACACCGCCCTTCCTCAAACTGCCCGCACCGGATATTGAAGCCAAACTGGCCGAATTGAAAAAGGATCTGGAAACCAGCACTGAAAAATTGACAAATCTTACCGCGACAATCACGGCTTCAAACGGGGCTGAGTGGGAAAAACGCGCGAAGGCTGCCAGGCCAAATTGGTTTGAAATAGAAATGCTGAGCGCTACTACCGGAACCAACTCGGTGAGAGTCGCGCTCTCCAATGGATGGGCCCAAATTCCGGCCTTGGACCTCGGCATGCGCAAGGTGAGCCTGACAGCACGCCTTCCCGAGAAGCGCATCAATGCTCTGCAGGTTCAACTTGCCTCCGCTTCGGAACTCGACACAAACGTTGCCACAAAATTAAAGATTTCAAAGCTTCGAGTATACCGGCTGGAATCAATCGATGCCAAAGAGCAGGCCGTATTTCTCCGTGCCACCACACTGCCTGGCAGCGCTGCCGTATCTGAGGTGGCAAAGGCTGTCGGCACGAAGAATGACGTCTTTTGGACAATCAATTTTTCCGAAAAGCAATTGCAATCAGGCGTAATTGAGACACCGGAAGGACTCCAAAGCAGTAACGGGCTGACGTTGAAATTGGAGTTGGAGCTTGCGCCGAAGGATCCTTTGCCCGCGTGGCAATTGCGTCTGACAGCCAGTGACATCGAGACTGAACTTCTCGTCCCGCCCGATGCCCTGGCCATTCTTGATAAAACTGCTGCTGAACGCAGCGCAGACGAGAAGCAAACGGTAGAGGATTTCAGGCTGAGCCATCATCACCAGCATTTTGAATTGACTCAACACCTTGCCGAGACAAAGAAACAAATCGAGGAAATGGAATTGTCCGTCCCGATCTCGCTCGTGATGGAAGAAATGGCCGAACCGCGCCCCACATTTGTCCTGATTCGCGGAGCGTATGACAAAAAAGGCGACCCCGTGACCGCGGCCACACCATCACACTTGCCGGCATTCCTTTCGGGACAGCCCACCAACCGGCTGGGACTGGCGCATTGGCTGGTCGCTCCCGGGAATCCGCTGACCGCGCGGGTAACAGTAAACCGTTTGTGGCAATCCGTTTTCGGGGTTGGCCTGGTGCGTACTAGTGAGGATTTCGGTTCACGAGGCGAGTTGCCAAGTCATCCTGAGCTTCTCGATTGGCTGGCCGGAGAATTTGTACGCACGGGCTGGGATGTAAAGCGGATGATGAAACTTCTGGTTACCAGCGCGACTTACCGTCAGGATTCGCGCACAACGCCAGAGCTGCGGGCCGTGGACCCGGAGAATCGGATGCTTGCGCGAGGGCCTCGTTTCCGCCTTTCCGCCGAGATGATCCGGGATCAAGCACTCGTTGTCAGCGGTTTGCTGGTTGAGAAAATCGGTGGCCCTTCCGTAAGGCCCTACCATCCGCCTGGCCTTTACGAACAAGTCGTGTCCGGCAATGGCCCAAGCACCTACGTTCAGGGTAAAGGTGATGAGTTGTATCGCCGCAGCGTTTACACCTATTGGAAAAGATCCGTGCCCAATCCAGCGATGCTCGCTTTTGACGCTCCTTTCCGCGAGACCTGCACCGTGAGGCGCTCCCGCACCACCACTCCACTCCAGGCGCTCAACCTGCTGAACGACCCAACTTACATCGAAGCAGCCCGTTTTCTCGCACAGCGCATGATGCGCAACGGAGGAACAACACCGGACTCGCGCATTCGTCACGGCTTTTGCCTGGTAACGGGGCGTTATCCTCGTGGAAGCGAACTCAAAATCCTTGTTAGCGGTTGGCAGCGCATGGAGAAGAGTTTTCGGACAGAGCGCCCGGAGGCGGAGAGCCTTTTGGCAGTCGGCGAAACCAAGGCAGATGCAGCTCTCGATCCAGTCGAACTCGCCTCTTATGTTACTGTAGCGAGCACGTTGTTAAATCTGGATGAAACAATTACCAAAGAATGATAAGAGAAAATAAAAATTAAACCACGGATGACAGAGAGTTCGCGGAGAAAGAAAATAAAGCTGCAAGACAGCGAGTGATGTTGCGACAACATCTTTTCTTGTGGCCTTGTTTTCTCTCCGTGGCCGTGGAAACCCGTGGTAAATTCTGATTCTTATAAGATGCCCCATCAAGACGTGAATCCTTTGCAAGTCACCCGACGCCAATTCCTGGGCCGCACGGCTACAGGTATTGGTGTGGCGGCATTGGCTTCGCTTCTGAATCCAAAACTGTTCGCCGCCACAGCTTCAGGAAAGCCACAAGTTCCACATTTTGCGCCACGAGCTAAACGAATTATCTGGCTGACGCAGGCCGGCGCGCCTTCGCAACTCGATCTATTCGATTACAAGCCAAACCTCCGCGCCCGCTTCAAGGAAGAACTACCCGCGTCAGTTCGAGGTAGCCAGCGGCTCACGGGAATGACCGCCAATCAAAAGACTTTTCCGGTTGCTCCTTCCCTCTTTGAGTTCAAGCAGCACGGGAAAAGTGGAATATGGCTGAGTGAACTGCTCCCTTATACCGGCCGGATCGTGGACGAAATCTGTGTGATCCGTTCACTCAACACCGACGCCATCAATCACGATCCCGCAATGACTTTCCTCCAGACTGGCAGCCAGCAAACAGGACGCCCTTCGCTCGGGGCCTGGCTGTCGTACGGGTTGGGCAGCGAGAACCAAAATCTCCCTGCGTTTATCGTAATGATTTCGCGTCCAAGCGGCCCAACGAACGCCCAACCGTTACACGAGCGCATGTGGGGCGCTGGATTCCTCCCCTCGATCCATCAGGGAGTTCGTTTCAGTCCAGGGAAGGATCCCGTTCTGTTTCTCTCAAATCCTCCAGGTATCACGGACGCGCGCCGACGCGGTATGCTCGACGACCTTGCCCAACTCAACCGGATCGAATTCGACGATTACCAGGACCCGGAGATCCAGACGCGCATCGCCCAGTATGAATTGGCCTATCGTATGCAAACGTCCGTGCCGGAACTCACTAATCTGTCAACCGAGCCGCAATCGACTTTTGAACTTTACGGACCTGAATCCAAGAAGCCGGGAACGTATGCGGCCAATTGCATTCTGGCCCGGCGCCTTGCCGAACGCGGCGTTCGGTTCATTCAGCTTTATCATCGCGGCTGGGATCAGCATGACAAACTTCCGGAGGGGATCCGCAGCCAATGTTACGATACCGATCAACCCACCGCTGCGCTCATTCAAGAACTTCGGCAGCGCGGTTTGCTCGACGACACCCTCGTCATCTGGGGTGGCGAGTTTGGCCGGACGGTGTATAGCCAGGGCCAACTGAGCTCAACCAACTATGGGCGAGACCATCACCCTCGTTGCTACACTATTTGGATGGCCGGAGGAGGGATCAAACCAGGAATTGTATTGGGAGAAACAGATGATTACTCCTACAACGTCGCGCAGGATCCGGTCCCGATACATGATCTGAACGCGACTATCCTGCACTGCCTGGGCATTGACCACCAACGCCTGACCTACCGCTACCAGGGCCGCGACTACCGTCTGACGGATGTTCACGGAAATGTGGTAAAGCAAGTGCTCGCATGAACTCCAGCCCCGGGAGCTTTGAATCACTGACCGGTCCAGCTCAGGCCGCGCGTTCGGAGGCGAGAAACAGATGAAAAGTCTCTCGGTATGGTTGGCCTCGATCTGCATCTGGGTGACCACGGCATCACATGCTCAGGTTACTCTCAACGACCGCACGAGTATCGAGTTCGCAACGATTCAGCAAGCCAGGGAAATCCTTCTCAAACGGGATAATTTTGTGGAACACATGAGCCCGTTTGATCGGGCTGCACGAATGAAGACGGACAAGGTTGTGACCGAGAAAGAGTTCCTCGAATTTGTCGGCAAAAATGTGCTCGAATGGGATGACGCGGAGAAAGAGAAGATAACTTCTGCTTTGCTGGGTATTCAGAAACAATGCGAGGCCCTCTCCCTGCCGTTCCCGAAGAAAGTATTCATGATCAAGACGACGGGGGACGAAGAAGGCAAGGCCGCTTATACTCGAGCCAACGCTATCATCCTTCCCAAAAATGAAATCGCCGCGCCGCCAGCAAAGATCCGCAGCATGATCTGCCATGAGCTTTTTCACATCCTCTCGCGGGCGAATCCTGAATTGCGCGAAAAGCTTTATGAAATTATCGGCTTCGTCAAGTGTGGCGAAGCCGAATTCCCATCGGAGTTAAAATCCCGAAAAATCACCAATCCTGACGCACCCGCAAACAATCACCGCATCCTGCTCAAATTTCACGGGAAGGATGCCTGGGCAATTCCAATTCTTTTCTCGGCCGTTGAGAAATATGATCCGGCTCGTGGAGGAGAGTTCTTTGATTATCTCCAATTCAAATTTCTGATCGTGGAAAATCAAGTGTTGGCCCCCGATGTAAATCCCGCTAATAGCGGCCGGAAAGATAGGCTCGCCGGCATTGAAGAGTTTTCAGGATTTGAGGAGCAGGTGGGGAAAAATACCAAATACATTATTCATCCGGAGGAAATTCTTGCCGATAATTTCACTCTCCTGCTTTTGGAGCGGGATAAGGCTCTCTCCCCGGAGATAATTACAAGAATGGAGACTGTGCTGAAGGATGTTAGGGCGAAATGAGCTCCTAACTTGCCGGTTTACGTCAAAGAACGAGCTGGCACAACCAGCCGCCTCGCTATGCCTCACTTGATTGAAAACTTCTCAATATGAAGTGCAGCTCATGAACTCTACATTTACACTGCTGGGAGTGTGTGCAGTATGCTTGCTCAGACTTGAAGATCTTCGGGCGCAAGCCTCCAATGCCGCAATCGAATTCACGATCACAGAGCAAGGCAAACGTGAACCGCTCCCGTGCCGGGTCCATTTAAAAGATTCCGCCGGCAAAACGTGGTTTGCGGAGAATTTGCCGAAATGGCGCGACCATTTTGTTTGCTGCGGGAAATTTGAGATGGGCCTGCCGGAGGGAAAGTATTCTTACGAAATCGAGCGCGGGCCGGAGTATTTTTCCGCTACCGGTTCGTTTTCTATTCCTGCAGAAGGCAGAAAAGTTATTTCAGCGGAATTGAAACGAATGGTTTCCCTTGCGGAGGAGGGCTGGTGGTCCGGCGAACTCCACGTGCATCGGCCGTTGAAAGATATTGAGTTATTGATGCAGGCAGAGGATCTGCATGTAGCCCCGGTCATGACCTGGTGGAACAAGAAAAACCTCTGGAGCCAGCAGGCAATACCATCGAAACGATTGGTTCGATTTGAGCAGGATCGATTCTACCAAATCATGGCGGGCGAAGATGAACGAGAGGGTGGGGCGCTTATGTTTTTCCATCTTTCTGAACCCCTCGCCATTGCTGATGCGTCCCGGGAATATCCTTCGCCGATGAAGTTTGTTGAGCAGGCTCGACGGTATCGCGGGGTATGGATCGATGTTGAGAAACCATTTTGGTGGGACATGCCCGTTTGGGTTGCGAGTGGAAAAATAGATTCGATAGGCCTGGCTAACAATCATATGTGCCGGGACCAAATGTATGAGAATGAGGCCTGGGGTAAACCACGTGATGTCCAGCGGCTGCCAACGCCACGAGGCAACGGCTTTTGGACACAGGAAATCTATTATCATCTGTTGAATTGCGGCTTGCGCATTCCACCGTCCGCAGGCAGCGCCTCGGGCGTGCTGCCAAATCCCGTCGGTTACAATCGGATCTATGTCCAGGTCGGGAAGAAGCTGACTTACGAAGGGTGGTGGGAAGGACTCCGGGCAGGGCGCTCCTTTGTTTCCAACGGACCGTTGCTTCGTTGCCGTGCGAATGGCGAATTACCCGGACAAGTATTTAAGGCTGATGGTGGAAAAACATTGAACCTCCAGCTCACTGCCAATCTTTCATCGCGCGATGCGATTTCAGGAATTGAGATCGTCAGAAACGGAGAGGTTGAGCGAACCGTGTCTTTCGATACTTTGAAAAAAGCAGGCGGGGTTTTAGGGGAGCTAACTTTTAAGCAATCCGGCTGGTTTCTCATCCGTGCAATCGCTGATAACCCGAAAACGTTTCGCTTTGCTTCTACGGCTCCGTACTATGTGGAAATTGGAGAGGTGAATCGGCGCATCAGCAAAGCTTCAACTCAATTCTTTTTAGATTGGGTCCGAGAGCGCGCTCAACGCGTCAAACTAACGGATCCAAAGGAGCGCGAAGAAGTGCTGCAATATCATAAAATGGCGGAGAAATATTGGAGCGATTTGGTGAACCGGGCTAACTGTGAATGAGGTTAGGAAAAATCCAGAAGAGAATAAGAGTAAGGGGCTTGGAAGAAGAGATCCCCATAGCGTAATAGGATCATGAACCTGGACGGAAACCCGATTGTTCCTTTCGGGCCTGCTCACCGCCCATAAACCGGATCGAGGACGAGGAGGAGAACGAAGGCGATCCGGGGTAAGGTTTCTTTCCCCTTTCCCATCCGATCTATCCGATGGTAGAGGGCCGGAGGGATTCCAGGGAGTAAACGAATAAATTGAATGGCAACTCCATCGGAACCGTCTGCAAGAAGCGAACTCTTTTCCCAATGAAGCGCAACCGCTAAGCCCTGTTTGAAAAAAATATCGCGCAAAACTGCAGTCTGGATAACCTTACCTATGGCGTTTTTTATCGACGCTTTGAAGCGCAACTCTTCCCGCGTGAAGACTCCGTCCGTCCTCGTCTTAACCGTTCTGTTACTATGCTGCCGCTGCCTGGCTCAACCCGCTCCGGTCACCGGCAGCGAGGCAGCCCAGAAAGCGCTCAAAAAGATGCAAGTGCCGGAAGGATTCGAGGTCTCGCTCGTGGCCAGCGAACCTGAAATTCGCCAACCGCTTTCAACGACTTTCGACGCCCGTGGCCGGATGTGGGTGATCCAATACTTGCAATATCCCGCGCCTGCTGGTCTCCAGCCTATAAGCGTCGATAATTATCTCCGTACTAAATACGATAAAGTCCCCGAACCACCTCCCCGCGGGCCAAAGGGAGCCGACCGCATCACCATTTGCGAACTGAGCGAGGATCACCGTCATGCCACCAAATTCAAAGATTTCGTGGGTGGACTCAATCTCTGCTCGGGCTTGGCCATCGGCCACGGTGGTGTTTTTGTTCTGCAAGTTCCCTACCTCTTGTTTTATCCTGACAAGAATGGGGACGATATTCCCGATAGTGACCCTGAGGTACTCTTGACTGGATTTGGCATGGAGGACGCCCACGCTGTAGGTAATTCGCTGACATGGGGGCCGGATGGTTGGCTTTATGGTGCTCAAGGAAGCACCGTCACTGCTCACATCCGTAATCTCGAATTTCAGCAAGGCATCTGGCGCTACCATCCGATCACAAAAGAGTTCGAGCTGTTTTGCGAGGGCGGCGGCAACACCTGGGGAGTGGACTTCGATGACCGCGGCGAGATCATTGCCGGCACAAATTTTGACGAGAAGATGTTGCATCAGGTCCAGGGTGCTTACTATGTGAAAAATTTTGGCAAACACGGGGCACTGCACAATCCATTCACCTACGGATACTTTGGACATGTGCCCTACAAAGGTTATAAAGGGCAGCATATTTCCTGTGGCGGCATCGTTTACCAGGGCGGTGCGTTTCCCCCCTCTTTCAACAGCGTTTACATTTTCGCGAATGTGTTGGATCACGCGGTTTATTGGGCAACACTGCAACCCCAAGGCTCAAGTTTTACTGGAGCGCACACCGGTACTTTCCTAAAAACGGACGATGAATTATTTCGGCCTGTGGACTGCGAAACCGGTCCAGACGGCGCTGTTTATGTCTGTGATTGGTGCGACAGACGCGCCAGCCATGTTGACCCGCTCGATACCTGGGATCGAAGCAATGGCCGCATTTATCGCGTTCAAAGTCGGGCCGAGAACAACCCGCTGCCAAAATTGAAAAAGCTGCAAAAATCCAGTTTCGATCTTAACACCTTGTCCAGTGATGAGCTCGTCGATTTGCTGACCGAACGAAACGCGTGGTTTTCACGCAAGGCCCGGTTGATTTTAGCTGAACGACACGATTCGAGTGTCGTGCCCCGGTTGCGGAAACAGGCATTGCAAAAGAAAGACCCTCATTTGGCCTTGACCTCGCTCTGGGCGCTTTATGTTTCCGCGGGGCTTGATGAAAAGCTCGCCAGGGAATTGCTTGCCCATACGGATGAAAACGTGCGGGCCTGGACCGTTCGATTATTGTGCGACCCGCGCATGGTTTCGGTTGACAATCAGGAACGCCTGGTGACGATTGCCAAATCAGAGCCAAGCCCCATTGTGCGTTCGCAGCTTGCCTGCTCGGCCAAACGGTTGCCTGGAGAAAATGCTCTGCCGATCATTGGACAGCTCCTGCAACACGACGAAGATAGCAAAGATCAGCACATTCCCATGTTGCTCTGGTGGGCGATTGAAGACAAAGCCATTACTTCTCGTCCCCAAATAGTACAGCTTTTCAGTTCTGCAAACTTCTGGCGCCCTGCCATTACACGGGAGACCATCCTCGGAAGATTGGCGCGGCGTTATACAGATGAGCCCGGGGAATCCGGCCTCGGCACCTGTGCACAGCTTTTGCAAATGGCTCCAGATTCCGATTCGGCCCTGCGTCTTTTACAAGGCATGGAACAAGCGCTCGCGGGCCGAAAACTGGAAAAAGCCCCGAGTTCCCTCTCGACATGGTTTGCCAAAGCCTGGCCAGAACATACTCGAGATACGGTTTTCGTACAGTTTGGATTGCGGCTGGGCGATGCGAATGCTCGGAAAGCCGCGCTTGAACTCCTAAAGGAGCAAACTACGCCGGAAGCATCCCGTCTGAGCTTGATCGAAGTTTTGGCCCAAACTGAAAATCCAGAAGACGCCTCACTTTTCCTCGCCATGGTAGACGAGACAAAATCGGAAAAAGTACGGGATGCTGCGCTGGGCGCTCTGAGACACTATCCGCAACCTCAAGTCGCCCAAAGCTTGCTCGAAAAATACCCGAGCCAGGACAAGAAGCTGCAACAGCGCCAACTGAACCTTTTGTGCAGCCGGCCTCAATGGGCACAGTTACTCGTCAAATCGGTCGAGGCAGGACGCATCGACGCAAAAGCAGTAACTCTCGAAAACTTGAAGCAAATGACTGCGTTGCAAAATGCCGAGTTAAATCAGCAGATCGAAAAACGTTGGGGACGCATCCAGACAAATTCCGGCGAGGAAAAACGCAGTTCCATCAACCGCCTCAGGCTTGTGCTCAACCCCTCCGGCACAGTCGGCCGCAGCGGCAAAGGTAATGTTGCCGAAGGAAAAAAGGTTTTCCAAACCGCCTGCGCAGTTTGTCACAAGCTGTTTGGCGAAGGCAACACGATCGGGCCTGACCTGACGTCGGCCGACAGAAAAAACACCGATTACATGCTCTCGCAAATCGTGGATCCAAGCGCTTATATCCGCCCGGAATATGTATCATTTCAGGCGCAACTCAAAGATGAGCGCGTCATCGATGGCCTTGTGGTGGAATCCAGCCCGACGGCGGTGACCATGCTGGATCGCAACAATGAAAAACATGTGCTGCCTCGCTCACAAATCAGCCAACTCAAGGAATCAACCCTATCGCTCATGCCGGAAGGTTTGCTAGAAGGTCTGCCTCCAGAAGGTGTAATGAACCTCTTTGCTTATCTACAATCAGAGTCAGGTCAGGCAGCACATGCTTCCAACAAATCATCTCCACCGGCTGCAGGCAGCGCAAAATAAGATGCGGGTCTCACGGCAATTGGTGAATCCGGTAAAATAGGAGCGCGCACGTCTCAGGCGCAGTAACTCGCCTGAGGGACAAGCGTTCGAATTCACTAACTACTACTGGTCGAACGTTGCTGTGCCCGGGACGGGCACACTCCGATATTTCATGCCTGCTTCTAATCACACCCGCCACGTACGCCATGCTTGTAAATCGTCAGCGACTCCATTTACCTTTTAGGTCATGAAGCTTGTGTGTGTTTCCGGTCTTGCGCTTTTCCTGATGGCAACACTTCGCTCGGAAGTTTCGGCCGCTCCCATAGATGCCGGCCTTTTCGCGCCCACAAACCTGGTCGCCTGGTGCATCGTCCCTTTCGATGCGAAGAAACGTGGCCCGGAGGAACGGGCCGCCATGCTTGAACGGCTCGGTTTCAAACTCCTGGCGTATGATTACCGCGCGGAACATATTCCAACCTTTGACACTGAGATGGAAGCTTTGCAAAGGCATCACATCCAATTGCTGGCCTGGTGGTTCCCAACTGAATTGAATGCAGAGGCGCAGCTTATCCTGGATGTTCTCAAGAGGCATAATCTCCGCGGCGTCCAGTTATGGGTGATGGGCAGCGGCCAGCCAACCAAAGATTCGACCGAACAAAAAGCCCGGGTTGAAGCCGAGGCTTCACGCATTCGACCGATTGCACAAGCCGCCGAGAAGATTGGCTGTTCGGTCGCCCTTTACAATCATGGCGGCTGGTTTGGCGAGCCTGAAAACCAAATTGAGATCATCAAGTTGCTCCACTCGCAAAGCGTCACCAACGTTGGCATTGTTTATAACCAACACCATGGTCACACCCACGTCGACCGCTTTCCCCAACTGCTCGCCGCAATGAAGCCGTACCTGGTGGCTTTGAATCTTAATGGAATGGGCCCCGAAGGCGAAAAGAAGCTGATTTTGCCTTTAGGCCAGGGTGAGTTCGATTTGAAGTTGTTGCGAATCATCGCGGAAAGCGGCTGGCGAGGTCCGGTTGGTCTTCTAAATCATACGGATGAAGATGCTGAGACGCGGCTGAAAGAAAATCTTCGAGGATTGGAGAAGCTGACCAGGAAACTGGAAAATCAAAAGGACGGTGCAACTTTGGAAGCCCCTCCTTCCAAATACTGGGCAATCGAGGATGCCGTAGCTCGCGAAAGATTACCGCTCTACCAAACGATCGCCGCAGCCAAACCGGAAGAACTCACCCCAGCCAACGGCTGTCCGAAACGCGACACCTTCCGCACGTGGCATCGTTCGCATGGGGATAATGGTGGAACACGGTTTTCTGCCCTCGACCAAATCAACCGGCAAAATGTAAAGGGTCTGCAGGTCGCCTGGACGTATCATTCACGTGACGGCAGCAATAATATTCAGTGCAATCCGATCATCGCCAATGGGCTGATGTTTGCGCCAACGCCCGGAAAGTTTTTGGTAGCGGTCAACGCGGAAACCGGAGCTGAGCAATGGCGTTTCAAGCCTGAGGGCCGTCCGGCTTTTCGTGGGTTGATCTATTGGCCGGGAAATGAGGGTGCTGCGGAACGCGTCATGTTTTGTGCCGGCCAATTCCTTTACGCTCTCAACCCGCGCAACGGAAATCCTATCCCTGATTTCGGAGAAGCGGGAAAAGCCCAGTTGCCCGGAGTGGCCCAGGGTGATTTCGGAGCGGCCACCGCAGCACCCGCTATCTTCGAAAGCACCATCGTTGTGCCTGGCTTCTCCAAAGATGTTTGGGGATTTGACATCATCACGGGCAAGCAACACTGGGTTTTTCATACGGTGCCGCAGCAAGGAGAGTTTGGCTACGAAACCTGGGATCGGCCTGAGTCATACGCTGCAAATTGCTGGGGAGGAATGGCGTTGGATGAGGAACGAGGCATCGCTTTCATCACGACCGGCTCGCCTAAAAGCAACTTCATCGGCGTGGGTCACCACGGGGATAACCTATTTGCAAACTGCCTGGTCGCCTTGGATGCTCGAACGGGACGGCGGCTTTGGCATTTTCAGGAAATTCGCCATGACATTTGGGACCTCGACATCCCTGCGCCGCCGAACCTGGTAACTATCACCCGTGACGGCAGGCGTGTGGACGCTGTCGCCGCGGTAACAAAGATTGGCAATACTCTCTTGCTGGATCGCGCGACTGGCAAACCGATCTTTCCGTTTCGGCTGCGCAGGGCGCCGGCGAGCGATCTTCCAGGCGAACAAACGGCTCCGTACCAACCGGATCCCGAGTTGCCCGAGCGCTTTTCCAAGCTGGAATATACTGCCGCAGATTTGACCGACAGGACTGAAGAAGCTGCCGATTTTGCGCTCACCCGTTTTAAAAGCGCCCAGACAGGCTTTTTCCGACCTTGTAGTGAAGGCCGCCCAAACCTGTTCTTCGGAATCGACGGTGGCGCGGAGTGGACCGGGGCTTGCGTGGATGCCGATACAGGCCGGCTTTACGTCACGGCAAATCACATGGGCTGGATCATCTCGGTCTTTCGTAATGATGATCCTCCCGAGGAGGCAGATGCTGCAAAAACGCCCGGCCGAATGATATTTGAGAAATTATGCGCGTCTTGTCATGGGGCAGATCGTCGCGGAATTGGCGTTGCGCCGCCCTTGCGCGGCATTCGCCACCGGCTCACTGACGAAATACTCGTGAGTCAAATTCGCAAAGGCAAAAACGGGATGCCTGGGTATCCGGACTTGCCCGAAACGGATCTTAAGGCGCTCGTTGATTTTCTTCTCCTGCGGGATCGTACACTTCCTCCTGCGCCTCCGAGACCCGAGCGACCGGTTTATTCACATAGCGGTTACCCGAAGTTTTACGATCAGGAAGGTTACCCCGCCAACAAACCGCCATGGGGAAGCTTGAATTGCATCGATCTCAACACCGGCAAATTGCTCTGGAGAGTGCCTTTGGGCGAGTATCCCGAACTTACTGCCAAAGGCATCAAACTGACCGGGACAGAAAATTACGGCGGTGCTATTGTTACCGCAGGCGGCCTGGTTTTTTGCGCGGGCACTCGAGATTCCAAAATGCGCGCCTTTGATAAAGACACCGGCGCTGAGCTTTGGTCCGCAAAACTGCCATGGGTCGGCAACGCACCACCAGCGACTTATCAAGTAAACGGAAAGCAGTTCGTGGTTATCGCTGCGACGGGCGGCAATAAGCTGGGCACACCTTACGGCGATGCGTATGTTGCCTTTGCTTTGCCCTGATCACCGATCAGGCTCGACACATCACCGGCTACCATCCTTATCGTCGGTGACTTCGATCCCTTGAAAACGATGGACCACAGATTCAACCGCCGTTGGAGCCTCTCGCAAGCGTGGCACACTTGCATTGCGGGCACGGCCATTGGCCCAATGACGCTGAGCCGTGATTTTTTCGGCCATGGTTTTTGCCAACGGCACGGTTTCTGCCAGGGCAGCGACAACATGGGCGGTGCTTAGTTCCTGCTTTTCGTAGAAAGCGTCATACAGAGCGCTGATGATAGCTTCCTCGATCTCCGCGCCGCTGAAATCGGGGCTGGCCGCAACCAACGCCGGCAGATCGAAGCCATCAGGGTTCCGCCCGCGCTTCGCCAAATGGATTCGAAAGATCTCTGCTCGTTCTCCTTCAGAGGGGAGATCCACGTAAAATATTTCGTCCAGGCGTCCCTTGCGCAGCAGTTCCGGGGGAAGTTGCGAGACGTCGTTGGCTGTTGCCACGACGAAAACTGGCGCATTCTTTTCAGATAGCCAGGTCAGAAACGTGCCGAAAACTCGCGCGGTCGTGCCGCCGTCGGTGACACCAGAGCTCTGCGAGCCAACGAATGCTTTGTCGATTTCGTCCACCCAAAGAATCGCGGGCGCAATAGATTCCGCCACGGCGATCGCGCGACGAACATTCTCCTCAGATGATCCCACAAGACTCCCGAACATTCGGCCCATGTCGAACCTCAGCAATGGTAACTGCCACAGCCGCGAAACAGCCTTCGCGCAAAGACTTTTGCCGCAGCCTTGCACGCCCAACAACAAGATCCCTTTGGGCGGGGGCAAACCGAAAGCCTGGGCCTCGGCCGTGAATGCCACGACCCTTTTGTTCAACCAGTCTTTCAATATAGTCAGGCCTCCGACGCTGGCAAAATCCTCGTTTGCTGCGTAATACTCCAGTAAGCCGCTTTTTCGGATAATTTGTTGTTTCTCAGCGAATACTTCGTCGATGTGATCGCCACTCAGCCGCTGCTCCTTGACGATAATCTTCGCAAAAACATTTTCCGCCTCCCCCAGCGTCAAACCAAGCGCTGCTTGCAGTAACCGTTCGCGCCCTTCGCCATTCAGTTCGATCTTCACTTGCTTGAGTTCCTGAACGTCTTCCACGATCTTGTCCAGCAGTGACCCTAAATCCTCCTTTGTTGGCTGCGGGAAGTTCAATACTGTGATCTCCTTGTCCAACTCGGGTGGTATTTCCATTACCGGAGAGACTAATACGATGGTTTTAAAGCTGTTTTTAAGATGCAGCGCAATGTCCTTTAGCCGCCGAATGACCGCATAATTATTGCGAGTCAGAAACGGGTGAAAATCCTTGAACAAGAAAATAGCCGGCTCAACTTGCTCGATGACCAGGTCCAAGGCCGCCAATGGATCTTTGGTAGCCGCGTTCCGCCCTTTCTGAGATTGGATCGAAACCCCTGCAGGCACGATGCCCGAGCTGTAGGTCCATTCAAAAATCTTCTTTTGCCGTTTTCCGGCTATCTCCACCAAAGTATTCTGTACGCGCGTTTCCTCGCTTGAGAGGATGTAGATGATCGGATAGCGTGCGCGAATCAACGTCTCGATTTCAGTTTGAAAATTCATCGCGCTGCAAAAGCCCGCGGCTTGATGCTTGGATCCTGCGGGTTAATCGCATTCAAAACCGCCGCCAGGACAGGCGTGAGATTATGGACCAAAATGGCGCCATCGGATAGAATTAAGATGTCAGCGGAAGTCTCGGTAGGACCAGGTGGCCTGGACTTCTCTGGAGAAACACGCTGCGGGCCCTCATTTTCTGGTGCATTCATTCGATCAGGTTAAGATTGAGATCCCTGGCCAGTTGGAAGGCCTCATCGCTTTCATCATTTGATGTGGCTCGAAACAATTCCACATGCCGCGCGGAGTGCCATGCGGGCCAAAAACTTGCGCGCAAACTAACTTTTACCCCCGGCAATTCAGCCGCAAGCCACTGGGCGACGGGGCGCCAGCAGCAATTCAAATGGCCGGGCATGACCAGGTGACGAACGATCAGCTCGCTATGTTTGGCGGCCCAGAGCAGGTTTTCGCGCACTACCCGGCTGTAGTTGGGGACTTTCGCAAGTCGACTGGCACACTGATCATTTCCGAATTTATAGTCAACCAGCCACACATCAAAAAGCCCATCGAGCAATTCCCGGGCTTGCACGGTGGCATGTGCATTTGTTTTCCAAACCAGTTTTGCAGTGGGAGGCATCGCGGCAGCAAGCTCAAGCACCGAGGGTAGATGGATAGTCGGCTCCCCTCCCAGGAACATGATGGTTCGGCTGCCTTTGGACATCGCCGCTGTGGCACGCGCCGCCAACACTTCGATATGTAGCGTTTCGCCCGCAGCCGCGTTCCAGCTCGATTCACCCGTGATGCAAAAATCGCAGCGCAAATCACAACCACTGAACGCGATGGCAAAAGTCGGGATCAATTCGAGTTCGTCTCCCACCTCAACCTGCGCTGAGAAGACTTTGGCATGCGGTCCTGCATGGCAAACTCCCACCTGCCCAATCAGACGGTTCACTCCGCAGCGATGCGCGCACAAACGACAATCGGTCAATGCCGCATAGGCTTCGCTAGAGCGCAGAGCTGCAGCTCTGCGCGCCAGGGGGACACCAGGCCGAGTAGAGCTGGTGTAATGCCCTTCTGTGTCGGCTATTAACAGATCACCGCTCATATCTCCAGGCGCGCGATCCTTTCCGAATCATGGGCCTGGCTTCGACGATTCAAAGCGTGGTGGCCGCGTAAGAAAAGGTAAAGCCAGCCGGCCATTCCGCCGGCGAGCATGGCCAGCGTCACAATGGGGCCGCCAGTGAAGAAGAGGATCAGGATTTGAACAATAAAAAGGACCAAAGCAGCCTGGCGAACTGACATCTCGCCAAACCCTAATAGAATGATGCGCTCCCTTCCGTATAACCGAACCCACGCAAACAGTAATGCCAGAATCATTGCTCCATTACCCGCATATGGAAAGGCGGGCTGTTGGAAAACCGTCAGCATGAGGCTCGCTAAAAGCGTGCTCAAAAGCGAATAGATCCATAGCTCACGGCCGGTCCATATTCGCCCAAGGACCAAAACCAAGGTGGAGAGCCAGAAAAGGCTTATTAACCAATCCAGAATTCCCATTGGCAAAAAAGCATAGGTAAGCAGCCTCCAAACCTCGCCTTTCCAAACCGGGATTGGTGAAAATGCAGCCCAGGAATAGACCTGGAAAGTGTGACTGTAATGCCCCGCCAATGCCAAAGGGTAAGCGAACGCGAACAAAAGCAGCAACAGGCGCGCTCCCATGCGCAACGAAAAGAAAGCATTATCGAAGATTCTTTTCATGAGCCGAATAGTCTCTTCCACCAGGAACTGGAGGAAGATGAACTTCGATTCATAGATTCCTTCAGCCGGTGCGCGATGGCGGGTGGCACGGGCGTATGCATCGCATCATGTCGCAACATATCTTCCGCGCTGGCAAATTCACGAACGGATTCCTGCCCAGTTTGCTGTGCGCTCAGTTGTGTTTCCTGCGTTTGCGAGGAGGTTGTAAGTCTATTCTGACGTTTCATAGTAATTTCAGGCGGATTTTTGAAAGAGTACTGTGAATGCTCTTCTGGCCCGGTGCAGTTTGCCCCGCACCGCATCGGCACTTTGTTCTGTGAGCGCAGCGACTTGTTCGTAAGTTAGCTGTTCGTCGGCTACCAGCAAGAGCAACAGCCGATACTCAGGCGGCAACCCATCCAGAGCCCTTTGGATGCGTTCACCGAGTTCTTTGGTTTCCAAAATTCGAAAGGGAGTTTCGGATGGACCAGCGGAATTGTCCCAAATTGTGTCGTCGGTGCTGGTCAGGATGTGACGTTCGTGCCAGGTCTGTTGCAGATTTCGACAATGGTTAATGGCAATGCGATAAAGCCAGGTGCGCCAGGACGCTTCTCCGCGAAATTGCTCCATCTTGCGGAACGCTTTCAAAAAGACGTCATGGGTAGCGTCCTCTGCCTTTTGTGGATCGCCAAGGAAACGGAGCGCTAAATAATAAACCGCGCGACTATGCTCCTTGTAGAGATCCGAGAACAGTGATGGCGTTTCCGAAGAGAAAATCTCGTGTCCCGCTGACTGATGCTCCTCCGCAACATGCGCTTGCTCCTCAAGCCCTGGGGTACTAATGCCTTGAGCCAGTGGCGTTCCACGGCCTTTTGTCCCTGACTTGCTCACAGTTACGTTCACCCTGATTAGACAAGGAGCGACGGCGAATGTCACGCATAACTAAAGGGCGCGGATCTGGTCAAACTTCATAGCCAGCGAGCCCCGTGATTCAGGACTCAGGCCTGGTTGCCCCATGTAGCGCCCGGTTCAAGAAATTGATTGCCGCTTGCAGGGGTGATTCGTCATCGTTTCCTCATGCATGATTTTCGTTATGTAGGCGGCAAGCTGTTCTGCGAAGGAGTCTCCGTGGAGGCTCTTGCGAGAAAGTTTGGCACTCCATTGTACGTTTATTCGCAACGCACCTTAAGTAATCACTTTCAAAAACTCGACCAGGCCATGGCTGGGGTTGATCACTTGATCTGTTTCGCTGTTAAATCCAATTCCAACCTTTCCGTTCTGCGCACACTCGCCGCTCTGGGCGGCGCGTTTGATATTGTCAGTTCCGGCGAATTGCAGCGTGTCATTGCGGCGGGAGGTGATCCGCGGAAATGCGTATTTGCCGGCGTTGGCAAGAGCGAAGCCGAAATCGAGTTCGCTCTGGCTAAAAATGTTTATTCATTTAACGCGGAGAGCGAGCCAGAACTCGAGCGCATTAGCCGCATCGCCGGGCGACTTGGAAAAATTGCCCCGGTTGCTGTGAGGGTAAATCCAAATGTCCAGGCAGGGACCCACAAAAAGATCACTACTGGCACCTACGAAAATAAATTCGGCATCGCCTTTGAAAAAATCGGAGAGGTTTACGCCCGGGCCAGCCGCTTAAAAAACCTGCGCCTTCGCGGTCTGCAAATGCACATCGGTTCGCAAATCACTGATGTGAATCCTTTCGAGGCGGCGGTTCGAAAAGTGTTGCCCTTAGTGATACGATTGAAAGAACGGCATGGGTTGGAATTCTTCAGCATCGGTGGCGGTTTGGGAATTATTTATGAACCTGCGCTGGCTAGCGGCAATGTGGCGTGGTGGAACTCAGCGGCGGCCAAAAATCTCCTGACACCTGCAAAGTACGCCGCGCGGCTTATGCCTCTGCTCCAGCCTCTCGGTCTGCGTATTCTCATGGAACCAGGCCGTTTTATCTCCGGCAACGCCGGTATCCTGGTCACCCGCGTCGAGTACGTTAAACACACCGGCCACAAACATTTTCTCATCGTGGATGCCGCGATGAACGATTTGATTCGTCCGGCATTTTATGATGCTTACCATGAAATCGTTCCACTCAATCGAAAGAACGGCGCTTTGAAAAAGTCCGACGTGGTCGGTCCTATTTGTGAGTCTGGCGATTTCTTTTGCCAAAACCGGCCCCTGCCAAAGGTTGAGTCCGGAGAGTACCTGGCACTCTTGAGCGCGGGCGCCTACGGCTCGGTCATGGCCTCCAATTATAATAGCCGTTCTTTGCCGGCAGAGGTGTTGGTTCACAACAAGCAGGCTGCAGTCGTGAGGGCTCGACAGCCAGTTCGCGATATCTGGCGCGCCGAAGCCCTAGCGCCATGGCTTAAGGCACGAACTGCGAACGGGAAGTAAGGCGGTTCAGGCCGCTGCGGCCTGGCAGAGTAACTTCCGAAAAATCAGACAGACACACACAACTTTCACTGTGAAGGAATTAACGCCGGCGTGAAGTGGGCGCCATTCAATAGGGAACAAGACGGGATCGCAAAGTCACAATTCCTTTGGCGTCTGACGTCGTTGCGGCTTTGCGTTCCTTACGTTGGGTTTGCCCCTGGTAATCGTAACGTCCGAAACAAGTTTTGTGGCGCGCGCGGGAGACAAACCACAGAGGCACTGCGAAGAACGGAGAGAAGAGTGTGTATTCCGTGGCGAGCTGGACGAGAAGGTGTGCGCGACGATTGTGTGTTTGGCTTCAGATGGTGTTCTTCGCAACGCTATTATCGAAGAGCGCGCTATTAGCGAGATTTTCTTGGCTGAGTAGTTTATCTTCTCTGCGTTCTTCGCGCCTCTGCGGTTTGTCCGAAGCAGGAACAGGTTTCAGCCGTTAGCCATTTAGGTGCAGATCCTGGATTCGTCATTCGGATTTTATTTTACCCTCATCCCATTCTATCGCTTTAAAGACTGTGTCCACTGCCGGATCGGTGCAACGCGGCAGGAAATTCTCTTTTGCCCAAATCAATGACCTGGCCATGGGGTGTCCTTGTTTTCCGAGGTTCACCGAGAATTCGTTCCAATCATCCCTCTTTTGCTGGTTTATTCTTTGTTCAAACCAGGATGTCATGATCAAGTCATCATTGTTCGAACATTTGACCGCGTCGATGATCTCCTCCCTGGTCAGCCCAAAAAAAACGAGGAATTGTGTATCAGCGCCATGTTTGTGAAACAGATAAGGCCGGTAGTCATCCGATAATTGCCCGAGCAACTCTAACCGGATCTTGTCTGTTAAACGTGCCAAATAATAGCAACCCGCCATTTTTTGGAAGGGGCTGCGGATGGGAGCCATAGATAGAGTTATCCACCTTCTCAGGGTTAAATCAGACCGGCCGTTTCCGGGAAGCCAGCTCTGATATTCATGCTTTGCACCGCTTGGCCACTGGCGCCCTTAACGAGATTGTCTTCGGCGCTCATCACTAACAAACGGCCGGTGCGCGGGTCCAGCCGCCAGGCAATCTCAATAATGTTGGTACTCGCTACATTCTTGGTGTCAGGCAGGGCTTTGCCGTCGAGTAATCTTATGAAGGGTTCATTACCATAGGCCTCCTGATAACAGTTCGAAATCCTTTGCGACAACTGCTCCATGTCTTTGGCATCGCCGAAATGTTGCTCCGGAGCAAGATAAAGCGTTGTTAGAATTCCGCGATTGATGGGAATTAAATGAGGCGTGAACTGAATGGTGACAGGACTCCCCGCCGTCACTGACAATTCCTGCTCGATTTCTGAAAGATGCCGATGCTTTGGAATTCCATAAGGCCGGACGCTTTCATTGCATTCGACAAAGAGATAATCCTGTTCCGCTTTCCTCCCAGCGCCGCTAACGCCGCTCAGCGAATCCGCGATGATACCTGTTGATTTGACCAAACCTGCTCGCAACAAGGGAATAATCGGCAGCAGAATGCTGGTAGGATAACAACCGGGCGATGCAATGAGAGAAGCGTCCCTGATTTGAGCACGATAGACTTCAGGCAAGCCATAAACCGCGTGCTTTAACAACTCAGGCGAAGGATGTTCATGGCCGTAGAATTCTTTGTAAAGGTCCGCACTACGGAGCCGAAAATCGGCGCTCAAATCAATCACCTGGCTTCCCAACCGCACCAGAGGCTCTGCGTACTCAGCGGCAACGCCATGGGGCAGGGCCAAAAATATAATATTTGCCTGTTTCGCAAGAATCTCGGCGCTGGGTTCGGTAAAACGAAGCTTTTTCGCCAGAGGATGATTGCTGAATTTGGGGAAAACTTGCGCAAGGGTTTGTCCGGCATTTTGGCGCGAGGTGATTGCCACCAGCTCCACATGCGGGTGCGACAGAAGCAGCCGGACCAGTTCCTCACCGGAGTAGCCCGAGGCCCCAACGACCGCAACGGTCCTGGTGTTCATGTGGATACAGGCCTATCTGCCAGCGGCAGATTTTGAAAACTGAATAGGTTTGTACCAACCCCGTCCGCTTTACCGCTTGCTGTACTGGAAGCGTTTGCGGGCGCCAGGCTGGCCATACTTTTTACGCTCCCTCATGCGGGGATCGCGAGTCAGCAAACCCTCGGCTTTAAGGCTGGGCCGTAAATTAGCATCCACCGTCAGCAACGCTCTTGCGAGGCTATGGCGCACTGCGCCCGCCTGCCCATTGGGCCCGCCGCCTCGGACCGTAATCTTTGCGTCATACTTGTCAGCCAGGCCGGTCACCGTCAAAGGTTGAGTCGCAATGGCTCTCAAACTTTCCAGAGGAAAATAGTTCTCGAATGCGCGGCCGTTCACCACGATTTTCCCCGTCCCACTCGCCAAACGCGCCCGAGCCACCGCAGTTTTACGCCGGCCTGTCCCAACGAAATCAGATGATTTTGTCGACGCCAAAGGTTTGATTTCAGACATAAATAAAAAACTCTGAGATTGCTTATGTAGCTGGCTTCAAGGGCTGCGGTTGTTGCGCAGAATGAGGATGTTCCCCACCTTTATAGATCTTTAGTTTGGTCATGAGCACCCGGCCCAGGCGATTTTTTGGAACCATCCCCCGCACCGCGTGCATGATTAGCCTCTCCGGTTGTTTGGCGCGCACCTTGGCCACGGAAGTATATTTCTCCCCGCCCTTCCATCCGGAATAACTCATGAACTCTTTGTCGGTTTCCTTCTTGCCAGTGACGCGTACCTTTTCAGCATTGATCACAACCACAAAATCGCCTGCATCCAGGTGAGGCGTGTATACGGGCTTATTTTTACCACGTAATACATCGGCAATTTGCACCGCCAAACGACCCAGCACCGCTCCGTTGGCATCGATCAGGTGCCACTTGCGCCCGTCCAGGTTTACTTTCGGTAAATGTGTTTTCATTCAAAAATCCGGATCAAAAGAGAGGGGAAAATACCAAACAACGCGCCTAAGTCAATACCTTCCACAAGGTATTTTGATCGCATTTACGATCTCCTCTAGGATAAGGCCAATGGTCAAAGCTCTTATTTTCGATCTGGATAGCTGCCTCGCCGCGGCGAACGAAGTCGGAGACGCGCTCTTCGCTCCAGCATTTGCAGCGATTCGCTCAGTAAATAACGGAACTCTCTCAGAAGAGCGACTCCGCGGTGCCTTCGCAGACTGTTGGCGGTTCCCCTTCGACTTCATCGCCGACAAATACGGCTTTTCACCGGCAATGCGTTCGGCCGGATTCGCAGCCTTCAATCAGATAGAAGTCCGCCAGCCCATGCAAGGGTACGGCGACCTTGCCGCACTTTCCGAAATCCCAGCCAAACTGTTTTTGGTTACATCAGGGTTTCGCCGATTGCAAGAGAGCAAAGTTCAAGCGCTCGGGATTACCCACCTGTTCACCGAGATCTGCATCGATGCAATTGACGAGTCTGGACCGAAAGGCAAACTTCATGCGTTTGAGACGATATTGCAAAGGCACGGTCTTTTCCCCGATGAGGTTTTGGTGGTAGGCGACAACCCGGACTCCGAGATTGCAGCAGGGAACCGCCTGGGAATGACCACCATTCAAATCCTGCGCCCGGGCGTACCGGCTTCCGTTGACGCGATGCACCAGATTCGCACCCTGGCTGAACTAAAAAGGTTCCTTTGAACTCACGCGTGGCACTGACAAGTTATGTTTTCGATGTTGGCATTTTTCCAATCCAACGGCCTGGCTTAAACCCACCCAAGGCAACGCCACGGCCCCGAATTCAAGTTGCAGGGTGAAAGCCTGGCTCATATCGTCCGCAATGCCTGAACAGCTGAGCCGGATCGATTCGCACCAGCATTTTTGGCGATACGATCCCGTAGCGTATCCATGGATCAATGATGGGATGGGAGTTCTTAAGCGTGATTTCTTGCCGAATGATTTGGCTCCTTTACTCAGCTCGGTTGATTTTGGAGGCAGTATCGCCGTACAAGCCAGGCAATCTATCGAGGAGACAGGGTGGCTGCTTGATCTCGCCAACCAGCATGAGTTGATTCGAGGTGTCGTTGGATGGGTGGATTTGCGATCGACTGAGCTCGATGCTCAACTCAGTAAATATTCTCCTCATTCAAAGTTTCGCGGTGTGCGCCACGTGGTCCAGGATGAACCAGATGATAATTTCTTGTTTAGGCCAGATGTTCGGCGTGGAATTAAGCAGCTTCGTGCATTCAATTTGACGTACGATTTACTGATTTTTCCGAGACAACTTCCCGCGGCGATAACCCTGGTTGAGACAATGACGGAACAACCGTTTGTTTTGGACCACCTTGCGAAACCAGCAATTCGCGACAAGCAACTTGAACCATGGAAAACGCAGATCGAACGGCTTGCGCAATGGCAAAACGTCTCTTGCAAGCTCTCGGGAATGGTTACAGAAGCAGTCCACGGCAAATGGCAGGCTCAGGAATTCCATCGCTATCTGGACGTCGTCATATCCGCTTTCGGTACCCACCGCGTCATGATCGGCTCTGATTGGCCGGTTTGCACTCTCTCGGGTGATTACAGCTCTGTTCTGGGCATCGTGACCGATTACATAAAACAGTTTTCAACAGAGGAACAAATGGCCATTTTGGGTGGAAATTGCGCGCGCTTTTATGGCATCTAACTCCATCACTATTTACCGGAGCCAATTGTTGAGCCTTTTCATCGGGCTGGTCTCAATGCATTCGTGGGCTACTCCGATTGATCTATCTCGCGCAAAAATTGTAATGGCAGATCCTCGTCAGAACACCTCCGTGAAAGCGGCTGGCTTGCTCAAAGACGAAATTGAAAGGAGGACCCGAATCGTTCTCGAGATCGTTCAGAAAATCCCCGATGGCGAGGAACCGATTATTCTGATCGGAACCGTTTCCGAATTGGAATCGCATCCCCCGCCCGCAATTATCGCTGTCTCTGCAAAGCCTGAAGCCTACGGCGTCTGGGTCAGTTCCAAAAACAAGGTGCCAGTTATTTGCACGGCCGGCCATGACCGCCGAGGGACTGTCTTCGCGGTGGGGCGATTATTGCGTTTACTCGAAATGGGCAGGGATAAGCTCGCGCTGGATGATTCCACAGCGTTCGCGTCGGCTCCCAAATACCCGTTGCGAGGTCATCAGCTTGGGTTCCGACCCAAAACTAATGCCTATGACGCCTGGACGCTTGCCATGTGGGAACAGTATTACCGGGATATGATGGTCTTCGGAATGAATGCCATCGAGTTAATCCCTCCACGCAGTGACGATGCCTCCGACAGTCCGCATTTTCCCAGGCCACCGATGGAAATGATGATCGGCATGTCGAAGTTGGCCGATGAATATGATCTGGATGTCTGGCTCTGGTACCCATCGATGGACAAAGACTATTCAGACCCGAAAACTGTGGAGTTTGCGTTACAGGAGCGCGAAGAGGTATTCAAGAAATTGCCTCGTATCGATTCAGTATTTGTTCCGGGAGGGGACCCTGGAGATGTTCGGCCTGACATTTTATTACAGTTGATGGAGAAAACCAAAGTTGTCCTAAACCGCTACCATCCTAACGCGAAGATATGGGTATCGCCGCAAGGATTTGATCGTCCCAATGTGTCGCATCGGAGAGGTTGGCTGAAAATGTTTTTGGAGCTGTTAAAAGAAAAGGAACCTGCGTGGCTGGACGGCGTGGTGTTCGGGCCCCAGGTCGAGACAACGCCCGCAAAGCTGCGGCAAGAGGTGCCCGCCCGTTATCCGATCCGGCAATATCCTGACATCACGCACAGCAAGAGTTGTCAGTACCCAGTGCCAAATTGGGACCGGGCTTTTAGTGAGACCGAGGGTCGTGAATGCATTAATCCACGTCCTGTTTTCTACGCAAAAATCTTTAAGGACCTGGAACCATATTCTGTGGGATTTCTCACTTACAGCGAAGGTTGTAATGATGATTTCAACAAGGTGCTATGGAGTTGCCTCGGATGGGATCCGAACATGAATGTCGAAGACATTTCCCGGGAATACAGCCGATACTTCATCGGGGCAAAGCAAGGAGACGAATTTGCCAGGGGGTTGCTCCAACTCGAGCAGGACTGGGTGGGCAAGGCTTCAACCAATACCACGATTGACCAAACCCTGCTTTTGTTTCAAACACTGGAAAAACAAGCGACTCCCCAGGAGAAACTCAACTGGCGATTTCAGGAGGGTCTCTACCGTGCATACTATGACGGTTACATCCGGGCGCGGCTCATTTACGAAACGCGCTTGGAACAGGAAGCTATCGAAGTGCTGAAAACAGCGGCGCAAATCGGCTCCCTGGCGGCGATCGGTCAGGCGCAAAAAATTTTGGACAAAGCTACTACGGAACGAGAAGCCGCAAATCTCAGGGCAAGAGTGTTTGAGCTGGCCGAAGCGTTATTTCAAAGCATCCGCATGCAACTCAGCGTCCCCAAATACCAAGCCATCCACGTCAGCCGCGGCGCGAATTTGGATGATATTGATAAGCCACTAAATCATTCGCTTAATTTAAAAAATCGTTTTGATGAAATTCGCGCGCTGACAGCGGAACCGGAACGATTGGCCGGGATCGAGGAGCTAATTAAACAGTGATCACATTGAGTTTGGCTCATTGATTTACCGATTTCTTCGGGTCCTTGACCGGGTAATCCTCGCGCTCATCAATGAGCGGTGCAGTGTTAAGGGGTATCGCCACTCCGGCGGTCATCATGACTTTTTGGAGCTCAGCGATAGTTTCCGGGGATGGCTTAAAATTGCCGACACGATAACCTTCGGCGATGCGCAGCGGTGTCCAGCCCCACTTATCTTTTTGATTCCAAATATCCACCTTCGCGCCGCTGTCAGCCAAAAGTTTCACGACTTGCGGAAGATTTTTGTAGGCAGCGCCATGCATGGCGGTTTCCCCGTTCGTATCCACCGTATTGATGTCGGCATGGCGTGTCAGTAGAAAGCGTATAGCTTCGATCACTTCTGGTTCCGTGCCAGCTTCTTCGGTGGGCGCCTGGCATCCTAAACCTGCCGCCGCCATCAATGGTGTAGAGCCGTCGGCGTTTGGTAAGGAAGGATCGGCTCCCATTTCAACGAGCAATCGCATGTAAGGCACATCGGCGGTCGCAGAAGCCATCAGGAACGGCGTCGCGCCTCTGTGAGTCAAAATGCCGCGACCGGATTTGCCCATTTCAAGCTGGGCGTTCACTTCAGCACCATGTTTGACGAGCTTTTTTGCAAACTGCAAGCTGGTGAGATTGCCGGAACCGATCGGAGAAGGATCACCATCTTCGCCATCTCCACAATTGGGTTTGCGAACCCAGGTCAGCGCATGCAGTGCGGTGAAGCCGGAACGCTGATCATTTGGATTAGCCCCAGCCTCAAGGAGCAGGGCAGCGAGTTCAAAATGCCCGTTCTCAACAGCAAAGAGAAGGGGACTCATGCCTTTGCGCGGACCTTTGGCTACACTTTTGCGCGGCCGGATGGATTCGTTCACGTCGGCACCGGCCTTCAAAAGCACTCGCGCGACGTTCCTGGCGCCATCGCGCGCAGCGAAAAGCAACGGGGTGAATCCGGAATCCGGCAATGGGGAACGAAAATCCGCTCCGGCTTTAATGAGAAGCTCGACAACTTCTGCGTGGTCTTCGGCCGCCGCCCATATCAGCGCCGTCTGTTTCCGTCGCTCCCTGGCATCGACCTTGGCACCATGCGCAAGTAATGCCTTCACAGGGCCCGCTCTGCCGGTACGGGCTGCGGTCATCAAGACTGTCTCGCCACCGCGCAGGGTCGTGTTTGCGTCGACGCCCGCGTTGAGGAGCAACTCGACGAAATCCGTATTTCCATTGACACAAACCAGGGAAAGCGGTCCGACTCCGTAGCGGTTTGTAGCGTTTACATCCGCCCCCGCTTTCACCAGGAACCGTCCAATTTGTAGAGCGTCCAAGTACGACGCCCAATGCAGCGCAGTCATGCCATCAACTTGCTGCGCGTTTACGTCGGCGTGTTGTTTAAGCAAGGAGCGGACAGTGGCCAGATCGGATTTTTCGGCCGCATCCGCCAAAGGAGCGTCTGAGCCAAGGGATATGGATACGCTACCAAAGAGCACCGCAAAAACCAACCCGACGCAACAGGATGTATTTTTCACGTTAAATCGAAAGAGGCTCGAAGAGTTCATCCACTTTGCCTTTGCTATCGGCAAAAGAATCAAGATGGACACCAACCTTATCGAGAAGTGTCAGGTGGAGATTGGCCAGGGGTGTAGGATTTTCGAGCTTAAGGTGGCGTCCGCCTTTCATCCCAACCGACCTTCCGCCGGCCACGATGATCGGAAGATTCCTATGGTCATGTACGTTGGGGTTGCCCATGCCGCTGCCATAGAGAAACAGGGAATGGTCCAGCAGGGTGCCATTCCCTTCCTTCGTGGCTTTCAGCTTGGCGATGAACTCCGAGAAAAGGGAGACATGGAATTGATTAATCTTCGCCATTCGCGCGATTTTGTCAGGGTCGTTTCCATGGTGGGTGAGGGGATGATGCGGATCAGTTACCCCAATCTCGGGATACGTGCGATTGCTGGTTTCACGTGCGAGTTGGAAAGTAATCACGCGGGTGAGGTCACCCTGCAACGCCAGCACCTGGAGGTCAAACATCAGACGCGCGTGGTCGGCATAGGCAGCGGGGACTCCGTCAGGTCGCTCCAGATCCGGCAATGGATTGTCCGCAGCGTCGCTGGCGGCCTTTTGGATCCGTCGTTCCACTTCGCGGACCGTTTCCAGATAATGACTAACGCGAGCGCGGTCGCCCGGCCCCAGCTCGCGGTTGAGCCGGGTTAAGTCCTCCGTAAACGAATCCAGGAGGCTGGCTCGCTTCCGCAGCGCCGCGCGGCGCTCTGACGTATTCCCGCCTTCCCCGAATAAGCTTTCGAAGACGATCCGAGGATGCGCTTCAGCAGGCAACGGGGTTGTTGGAGAAGACCACGAAAGATTATTTTGATATACGCAGGCATAGCCATTATCGCATTGGCCGACAATCTGGAGAAGATCCATCGCCAATTCGAGCGAAGGCAACTGCGTTTCCTGGCCGATCTGTTTCGCAGCAATTTGATCGACCGTTGTTCCCAAATAGTAATCCGAGCTTTCGGTGTGCTTCGCACGCGCGGCACTCAAGAAAGCGGCGTTCGACGTCGCATGCGTGCCCGGGTAGGCATTGGCAAGCTCGAGATTTGATATAACGCAGACATGCTCGCGAATCGGCGACAGGGAGCTGAGGATCGGCGAGAGTTGCTCAAGATCGGTTCCCGGCGGAGTCCAACGAGTAATGTCGCGGCCCATGGGCATAAAAACAAAACCCAAACGGCGGACCGGATTAGCAGCCGTTCTGAACAGCGGTGTCGCTGCCGGAACCATCGCTTCAAGCAGAGGTAGAGCCATGGTAGCGCCCATCATCCCGCGGAGGAAGGTGCGCCGCGGCATGGCTTTTTTGGTTATGATCATAGTGCTTTCCTCATCTTAAACGGGGTGCTGTTGACGATTCCAAGAATGACGGAAGAAAAACGATAATCATCCGCGCGCGCCTCGCGAACAATCTTGCGCACCGCCGGCGCGTCGCAAGGCTCCACTCCACGACCAAGAGCGAAAGTGAGCAGCTTCTCGGTCAATGTGCTCACGAATAACTCCGGACGCTGGAGCAGCCCCTCTTCCAACCCGGAAACTCCCACAAACTTGCTTCCATCAGGCAAACCACCGGTCGCATCAATGGGACTTCCCTCTTCCAGGTCACGCCAGCGGCCAATCGCGTCAAAATTCTCGAGAGAGAACCCCACCGGATCCATCAAGTTATGACAGCTAGCACAGGCGGCATTAGCCCGATGCTCTGCCAACCGCTGCCGAACGGAGAGTGTGGCGGACACTGTGTTATCTTTCAACGCGGGCACATCAGGCAAGGGCGGAGGAGGTGGCGCGCCAATGATGTTTTCCAGAACCCACTTGCCGCGAATCACCGGGGACGTGCGCGTGGCATACGATGTCACGGTTAGAACACTCCCCTGACGCAGCAACCCTCCTCGAACATCGTCCTTGTTCAGAGCAATACGACGAAAGCGGTCCCCATAAACACCCGGGATGCAGTAATGCTTTGCGAGTCGCTCGTTCAAAAAGGTATAGCCCGTCCTGAGCAGTTCGAGGACGCTTCGGTCTTCGCGCAAAAGAGTCTCGAAGTGCAACTCTGTTTCGCGGCGGAACGCCTGGCGCAAGTTGTCGTCGAAATCGGGGAAAAGGCGCAGGTCAGGCGTAATCGATTCGAGATTCCGCAAATAGAGCCATTGTTCGGCGAAGTTGGCGACGAGATTCTGCGCGCGGGAATCCGCAAGCATGCGCCGGACTTGCTGTTCGAGCACCTTCGCCTTGTGCAGCTCACCGCGTACCGCGGTGGCAAGAAGATCCTCGTCAGGAATGCTGCTCCAAAGAAAGAACGAGAGACGCGAAGCCAGCTCTAGTTCACTGATGTGATAGGTGGTATTCGACGGAATTCGCGGAGGATCGTTTTCAATGCGGAAAAGAAATTCGGGGCTCATGAGAACTGCGCTCAGCGCTGCTTCGATTCCTCCTTCGAATCCATCTTCCGCTTTTGCTTTGTGATAAAATTGCAGCGGTTTTTGGAAATCGTCAGCGCTTACAGGCCGACGGTACGCTCGTCGCATCAGGTTTGTTAGGATGCGTTGAGCACAGAGGTCTTCTTCTTCCGGCCTGGTCGGCAAACTGACGAAAACCCGGCGGCGGCTGGCCGAATTACCGGGACCACTCGAGTCATATGGGCCGGTGATCGAAACCTGGTAAAGGGCAGGCGTCAGACGCGGATGTCGATGCATGTTGTAGTGGGCAAGATAAGGCTGGCGTTTGGTTTCGATGAGGGAAGAAGGATTCTTCAGAAAGGTTACTCCGAGCTGGTGCGGACCCGCGCTTACTGGCATTCGCAAAAGAAGATGAGCATCGACTTTCGCGAAGTTCTTATCCTCGGGCGGCGAAACCGTGAATAGTTTTACGCGCTGCCGATCAATCAGCACCTCCAAATCGCACGGCTCACGCAAACCTTCGATCTCCTCATTCCGGTCCCGAGTGAGCCGGATTTGGACTTCATATTGGCCATCCCGCGGAAACGTGTAGGGAAACAACGCTCCGCCGCGCGTACCGATCGGTAATCCTTCAACGTGTTCTTCTTGAGTTAGGTCGGGACGAATACGAAAAGTGTCACCCGCAGGTGTGCGATGCGGAGTCCCCACGGCAAGTTGGCTGATTTTTTCGGCAGCAGAGATGTAACGATTCAGAAGAGTGGGTGAAAGATCGCCGACTGTGACATTATCAAAGCCCTGACCGATATCGTCCTTTGGCAGCAACGCCATCGTGTCAATGTCTAATCCAAGAAGATCGCGAATACTGTTCTTGTACTCAGTTCGATTCAGTCTGCGGAATGTCTCGGTACGCCCCGGGTTTGGATGCTTCGCTGCGGCTTTGTCGAGCAATGAGGTCAATTGATTCACAACCTGATCGTAGGTACGGGAGGCAGGCCGGTCCTTTCCGATAGGTGGCATCTGGCGGGCAGTTAATTTGCGGATGGCACGTTCCCATTCAGTGGAATTTTTGGTGACATCCTCGTTGAGGATACCTTCCAGATCCAGTCCGCCCTTCTTCGCCTCGCCATCGTGGCAGGTGACACAATATCGATTGAGGACCGATTTCACGGAAGATGGCACGGTAGAAGAAGAACGCTCTACTGCCGAAGAATTAAGCGCCGCAATAGCCGGCAAACCACTGGCAATCAGACCAAATAACCACCGAATTCCACACGCCTTCGCGCGACAAAGGCCGATGGATCTTGGCCGTTTCACAATTTATATCATCGCCCAGCAGGCGATTCTGGACAAGGACAATGAAGCCAACATCAGAAATGGCGCTTCAAAAAGCCCTTTACCAAGGTCAATCGTTCCTCATCGTAAAACATGGCCCCGCCATGCGCAGCGCCGTGAACCACTTCCAGTTGAACCGGTGCCTTGACTTTTTGGTATGCGCCACAAAGTTCGAGGGCTTGATTTACAGGCATCTGTGGATCCTGATCCCCATGCAGCATAAGCAAGGGTGGATCATTCTTATCCACATGAAACACAGGGCTGGCCAGGCGGGCGAGCGCGGGAACGTCGTCCGGCTGGCCACCGAGCAGCAAATCCAGAGCGGGCACACGCACGCTGAGACCATGGGGAGTCGATTGCTTGAGAATGGTTGTGAGATTCGCGCCGCCATAGAAGCTGATAATGCCCTGCACATCCGAACTCTGCGCGCGGTCATTGCCGACATCACCTTCGAGCTCTTTGCTGCCATTAGATACACCGACCAAAGCGGCAAGATGCCCGCCTGCCGAATCGCCGGCGATCAGAATTTTCTGCGTTGGTAGCCGCCATTGTTTGCCATGCGCTCGTAAAAACCGGATCGCAGCTTTAATATCGTGTATCTGCGCCGGAAACTTCGCCTCGGTGGAAAGTCTGTAATCCACACTGGCCACAGCATATCCCGCGTCCCTGAGTGTCTCGACAGGAACATGCTTTCTCGAACCGGACCGCCATGCGCCACCGTGAACCCATACGATCAGAGGCGCGCGGGGTTTGCTCTTAGGCAAATACAAATCAAGTTCCAGCTTATGCTCCCCCACTTGAGCGTATACTAAATCTGTGATCCGTTCCCCCAATACTGGAATTGCTGCACTGCCCGAGCCCGAAATGAGGATCAGTACGACTAATAAATAGAGGCAACGGTTCATATGAATGAAACAAGGGTTGACTTTCGGCCCTCGCGCTTCAAGCCAATACCGCGATCCCCGAATGGCATGACACAATTCACTGCCCCGATGGCACCGCTTTGTCTGTGCGTGCTAAAACATAGAACTTATCCTTTTCTGATTTAAGGGCGCTTGTATCATGCTGAAAATGATTCCCATTGGCTTCCTCCTTTTGGCATTTCTCTTCGGTGTGAGCGCAGCCAATTTTCAGTCCCCTCAATTACCTCTGACTGAGGTTCAATTATTGCTTCTCGACAATGACGCGATTGCCTACGGCACCTTTCAAAGCCACAACCAGAAAGTCGTAGCACTCCAAAGGGAGTCTTCGTCACACACCTGCATAAATCGAACACAAACCAGCCCGCTCAAATCCGGCTTGGCTTTGAAGATGGTTCCTGGAGTGAGTGGCATGCATTTGGTCAGGAGCTTGTCCTCGCCACGCCGACAGAGCGGGGCAAACCGCAACAATATCAATTCAGGAGCCGGCTCGATGTGCTCTCGCCACCACAAACATTTCCAAAATAGATCGGGGCGCGAATTCTGTTCCAGAATCCCAACGGGATTCCGCAACAAAGCCCAGGGTTGTTGCGAGGGACGAGCTACCCTGGACTGGAGGACACAATCCCTTCGGGATTGGATTGCGCATTCCGCAGCACAATTTCTATGCGGGTCACCAATCCACACTTCCCTCGCGACCGCATTTTTCCTGTTCTGTGTGCTTGCGAGCCAGGCATTGGCGGACCAACCCACGAACATCAACGCGCGGCCGATTTATCAAGTGTTGGAGGAGAAACCTGCCGACATGATGCTAAATTTCTTCAAGGAACAGGCCCGACGCATGCCCACAAATCACGCTGCGCCTGCCACGATAGAGGACTGGGAACGCCGCCGGGTCGAGTTACGAAGGCAACTTTGGAATTCGATGGGCACATTCCCTCTCGACAATCGTCCGCCCTTGAATGCCCACATCACTGGGCGTATCGATCACCGCGATCACGTCGTCGAAAAGATCCTGTATGAAAGCATGCCTGGCCTATACGTCACCGCCCTGGCTTACGTTCCGAAACAGCTTCAAGCGCGAGCGCCAGCGGTGATTTGTGTCAATGGCCACTGGCCCGAAGCAAAAGCCACGGAACTCATTCAACGCCGTTGCATCAGCCTCGCGCGCATGGGAGTGATTGCCTTTTGCCAGGACGTGATTGGCACAGGTGAGCGGCAGGCTTATGAGGGCAGTCCGCCTCAGTGGTACCACGGATTTTTTCGCGGCGCGACACCGTGGATTGTGGACCGATCACTGCTGGGTTACGTGATGTACGAATGTATCCGGGCGCTGGATTATCTGAACACGCGCGAGGATGTGGATCCGAAACGAATCATGTGCACCGGAGCTTCCGGTGGCGGCAAACAGAGCATGTTCTTCGCTGCCCTGGACGATCGGCTAGCCGGCGCCGTACCGGTATGTTACGTCAGTTCCTACCAGGCACACATGGGTGCCACAGCGTGTGTTGGAGAAGTTCCCGTCAACATCCTGCGTTACGGAAACCAATGGGAGATTCTGGGGTTGCACGCTCCGCGTCCCCTGTTGTGCATCGGCGCCTCGCGTGATGTGCCTGTGTTTCACCCGAAAGAAATGTATGCAACCCTCGAGCAAACCAAGCAGATCTACCGCCTCTATGGGGCGGAGAAGCAGGTGCACGGCGTGGAAGTGGACAGCAAGCACGATTACAACCGGGAGATGCGCGAAATCCTTTACGTTCACGTCTCTGAGCATCTGCTCGGGAAAAAGGCGGAGAAGATCTCTGAAGCTGCTGATCTTCCCATCGAAAAAGAACCTGCCCTGCGGGTTGGTTTGCCCAAAACCAGCGAGACAATGCAGTCGCTTACCTTTCAACGAGCCAGAGAATTGGTATCGCGTTACCAGATTCCAGAAACTGCGGTTGCCTGGAAACAACAACGGGAGCGGATACTTTTACCATTGAAGCAGGACATCTTTGGTGGCTTTCCCGATCCAACGCAATGCAAGCAGAGGCTCGTAAGAAAACTGACTTACAGCGGACATCCCGCCGAGCAATGGATCCTTGAACCTGAACCTGGTGTGATTGTACCGGCAGTGCTCATCCTGCCATCTGAAAACGCCTCGAGAAACAAAGCGCCTGGTGTTGTCGTTGTAGATGAAGATGGCAAAAAGTCTGCCTTCGAGCGTGGAGTAATCGATGCGCTCCTTTCCAGTAACCGCGTTGTATTTGCTATCGATTATCGCGGCACGGGTGAGACCGCGCGAACAGTACCGTCAATCGATTACGGCCCTGGCACTCCGGAGTATAATCTGTCCAATTACGGACTATTTATCGGTCGCCCGATTATGAGCATGTGGGCCTTTGACGTGGGCTGCGCGACAGATTTCCTGGCAACGCGCGCTGAAGTGGACGTGAAGCGCATTTCCGCTATAGGCCGTGGTCGAGGTGGTCTTGCCGCTGTGCTCGCTGCCGCCTACGACGAACGGATATATTCCATAGCCGCCGAGGAGATGCTTGCCACGTGGGTGTTCAACGAAGAATTTCGCGACATCGGACTGGCCTATTTCATTCCCCGCATCCTTACGCTGGCTGATATGCCGCAATTGCTCGCATGCCTGGCTCCGCGGCCAGTCCTGATCGTCAATCCTGTGGACGGGCGGCATAGGCGAAACCCCAGCGATGAAACGAGCCGACGGAACACCTATACTCAGTCCGTATATAGTCATCAGAAATCCCCAGGCCACTTCCAGCAAATTGAAGCTGAAAAACCAAACCTGTGGATCCAAAAATGGGTTCAAATGGCCGATTGAGATAGGAGTGGCGTGCACGACGCGAAATCGAGACTCCATGTTTCGGGAATTCCCAAAACATTTACCGTTTCTGCACAGACTCGATCAATCCCGGCAGCGTGCCGAAGTCGCGCTCTCGATTTGGATTGGCGCCTTTGCTGGAGGGGGGGATGGCTGTTTGCAGGAATTCAATCAAGTCGGCCATTTCCTGGTGATTGATCGAGGCTTCCAGACCCTCAGGCATCAGCGATAAACCGCTGCTTTGCATTTCCTTGATCTCATTGCGCAAGATGGTTTCCGTTATGCCCTGTCCGGCTTTAAGCGTGACACTCGTCGCGGTTTGGGATGCAATCACACCGCTGAAAACCCGCCCTTGTTTGTCTTCGACGGTATATTGCACATAATTCGGCAGGACATACCGGCTGGGATCAAGGATATTCACGAGTAACGCCTCGGGATCGCGCGAAGAGGATGAGGCAAGATCGGGACCCACAATGTTGCCTTTGCCATTCAACGCATGGCAAGCTGTGCAGACTTTCTCGAACACGGTTTCGCCATGTTTGAAATCACCGCGCAACTTCAACGCGGCGCGATAATCCTCGATCACCGCCGCGCGATCCTTGCGAATCGCATCCCCAAACACCTTACGCGCAAGCAAGCGTATTTCCTCGTTACGGTGATGCAATAAAACCTCACGGTGCGCTGCGTCGGCGCCGGCCAGTGACACTTCGCCTTTCTCGGCGGCGCGCAGCAAAGCGAGTGTGCGCTGTTCGCGACCGAGCAATGCCTGAAGGGTCTGGTCGCGCACGTCGGGAGTTAACTGCCGCCAGTGAGCTAACAGAAGGTCCGCCACCCTGGAATCGGAGTAATCGGCCAATTGTTTCACCGCCGCAATTTGCACCGAGGCCGGTTGGGTTATCTCCAACAATTGCACCAACGAATCACGAACCCGTTCGAGAGGGAAGCATCCCAGCAATTGTATCGCACTCACTCGCCGGATCTCAAGTAACTGAGCGTCCAGAGCAGCTTTTCGGGCCCCACGCAGAGATGTTTCCAGGAGCTGTTTGGCGTCGGAATCGATTGCGCTGTTCTGCTCGAACCGCGCTCCGGAGCGTTTTAGGCCGCGTCCGATCGCGGGCAACAGATGGTCACTCCATGCTGTCGTCAGGTTGAGCTTGTCAGCAGAAACAATAGAGCGAAGAGCGCCTGCGATTTCTTCAATCCGATTGCGCTGGCCCACCATTTCCGCCAGTGGCTCACTGAGTGGAACGCGGTTGTCCGTTCCAGCGTCGGACAGCAACAGGGAGAGCGTCTCGGCAGGGGCGCTCGACATGGAACTTATTAAAGCGGCACGCATCCAGGGATCGTCCGCTCGCCCGGCCAGAGACACTAGCGTCTTGACCGCCCGTGGGTCGCGAACTTCGCCCAGCGTGAAAGCGACTTGAAACCGTACCCGCGCGTTCGCGTCGCCGCCCAATTCCAAAACCCTGGCGCGAAGGTCCGGCGAGGAATTCAAGCGCGGTTCGGCCAAGCGCACCGCATTCTCGCGCACACCTGAGTGCGAATCATTCAAGCCCGCCAGCAGCACAGGATCCTTTAACGCGTTTAATCCCTGCAGCGACCAGAGCGCGTGCATACGGGTCACTGGATGTTCGCTTTGCGCAGCCAGTCCTTCAAGCGATGGCACAAGGGAGCTGTCCTGCCGCTCGTAGATTAAGCGGCTGGCGGTATCACGCCACCAACCATGAGGACTTTCGAGGGCGGCGACCAACTCCGCGTTATTGGCCCTGCTCAAGCGCGGCGGCGGGGGGGAACGAAAGCCCTCCGGTGCTATCCGATAAATGCGCCCGTAGTTTCGGCCGCTCGCGAAATCAAGGTGTTTGGCCACATCGAGTGGAATGTGAATCGATTCCAGCACCTCTCGGCTCATGTCCAGGCAGTACAACGTGCCATCCGGCGCATTGATGAAGTTCACTGGCCTGAACCAGATATCAGGTGAGCGCAGAAACTCAGTTTGTTGTTCGACCCTTTGAGATCTAAAGGTCACACCGTCCGGAGAGAGCACGCGATGATGAACCAAATTGTTCTGGCCATCACCGACGAAGACGGTGCCATAATATTGCGTGGGATACGCGCCGCCCCGGTAAACCGTAACGCCTGCGGCCGCATCCACCACGTGATGGCTAGCACCCGGCGATTCTGCAGAACGTTCCTGGCTTGCCACGCGCCGATTACTCCGAATCTGGCGCCAGCGTTCGATTGGACTGATGCGAAAGATGGGCACACTGCCGGAAGCGATGTTGTTGATCGCCGTCGGCACCGGTAGGTAAGGATTTCGCGCGAGGTAATGTTGCGGCAGGACAATATGCTGCAGCGGTTGCGATTCGCTGCACACAAACCGATTGCCCCAATCGTCGAATGTGTTCCCAAACTGAACAGTACCCGATATGGTTTCGAACTCGCCCGTCATCGGATCGAAACGAAAGTCCCGGTTGTTTACGTCAATGGGGTTTGCCTCCGGCTCATTCCCGGGGCGGATCGAGCCGCCGTTGCCCGCCGTGGCACCGTAGATCTTGTGGTCCAGCCACCAGACGAGATTGTTAACCATCGCCTGTTGGTTGCCAGTGCCGAAGCCAGTGAAAACTTTGCGCCGTTCGTCAGCAATGCCGTCACCGTTGGTATCCTTCAAGTACCATATGTCCGGGGGCGCGGCCACAAATACACCACCTTTCCATGGCGCGACGCCGGCCGCCCAGAGCAGTTTGTCGGCGAAAACGGTGCTTTTGTCGAAAACGCCATCCCCGTCCGTATCGCGCAGGAGCCTGATTGAACCGATCGGCTCTCGCCCTTCTGCCGGTTTAAACGGGTAATCGCGCATCTCACAAACGTAGAGATTGCCGTCTTCGTCGAATGTTGCAGCCACCGGGCTAAAAACGAGCGGTTCAGCAGCAACCAATTCCATGTGGAAACCGGGCGCTGTCTCAAAGGTCCTTAACGCTTCCTGAGGGGATTTCGGCGGCACGGGCTGGAGAAAGGCCTTCAACTCCTCGTCGCTCGGTTGGCGAAAACCCGCATCAGCATCAAGCACGGTTGTGGGCGCATTCGCATTTTTGATCAAACGCCCAGGCTGTTCCTCCGCGCCCAGTCCTCCTCGCTCACGAATTTTCAACAATGTGGCGCGAGCTTGTTCGAAATAATCGAGGACGCGCGCTTTTTCGGGAAAATTCCGTTTAGTGTGCGAGGCGATCTGTCCGTCGATTTTGGCTAACCATGCATCCAACGACGCCTGGCTATAAGGTGAGCGCCCATCGAGATACACGTAAATTGGATTGGTGTGGGCTTCGGCGTCAGGCTGCCCACCCGGCGTCGTTGAATAAGCCCGTGCAGCGATCCAGGACGACCCGCTCAATTGGATCTTGTGCTCCAGTTCCCACCACGCACCCAGTTGCTGGGCAGCGGGAATAGTCTGCGCGCGCTCTACCTTGCCGTTAATGATGAGTTCGACCTGAGTCACGGGTGTCACCTCGCAGCGGACGCGCAGCCTTGCTGTCACTGCGTGCGAGCCCGGTTTTGTTTTCTTCAACTGCTCGCCAGGATGTTTACCGTCGACTTCCAACAGCAGCAGGGGACCGCTGGTGACAAAACTTTGTCCCTCGGCAGCGCCCCGCAGCCAGTCCGCATGCGCAGGCCGGCCGGAGGCATACACAAACGTGCGGGAATCACCAAGAAAACGGCAAGCTGGCCAGTCACTCGAACCTGTGATCGGAAATCGGTAGCCCGTGTTCAGGATGTGATACCAATTGGTCAGGCTGATGCCTCGATAAATGCTGAATTGGAGAAGTTCGACGGCACTCAAGTTGCCGAGCGCGACGTCGGCGTAAATTTCCTGCTCGTAACCGCCGTGGGCCATGATCGCCAGGCCACCGAGTTCGCGAGTCTCGCGCTCAACTTCGCCATAGACAGGCCAGTTATCCGCGTTGAAACTTTTGCGCGGAAAAACGATCTCGTCGCGCAGGTAGAGCAAAAGATGGCCGTAGGTTGTAGTCCGATATTCCTGGCCGGCGATGATCGAACAGCCGTTGCGCTCTCGGACCGAACGAAGACCCAAACCGTCCCGTTGCGGCGAATCCAGTTTATCCATGAATCCTGCATAAGGTCCCGCTGGTTCATTATAGGCCAGTAACGAAGCAAATTGAATGTCTTCGGCAGCCATCAGATCGAAAGCCGCATCTTCGCTTGCATCATTGGTCCGAGCAATGTGCAGATGCAAATCGCCGCCGAAATAACCCTGTTGTGCCAATCCCACTCGGTTGGAGAGAGTGAGTTCCACACTGTTCGTGTCACCCTTTCGAACCTCGACCATCAGCTTTTGCGGTGCGAATTCAAACCCTTTCGACACTTCCACACGTGACTTGCCGGAGGGGACGGCTGCCTCTATCGGACCAGTGGCATAAAAGAACCGGCCCACATAACGGTAAGGAGGCTTGTCCAGGCGATTTCCCCATATGCCTGTTTTCGGCCATTGGCTGGTAAGCGCATAGGGTGTGAGATGATTGCTCGAAGGTTGGTAGAAATTTCCGTCTGGTCCGACAATGGTGATCCGGCATGGAGTGGGCTTCCCCGTGTCGGCATCGCGAACGAGTATTTTGACCGTACCGCCATTCTTATTTTCGACGCGAGCAACCTGGCCCTCGTGAGCGAACCCCGGAGGTGTGAAGAAGAACGACTCGCCTTCGGGTTTTTCGGGCACGCGGACCAGGCGGTGAAAAACTTGCCCCACTTGTTCGCTTCCCTGGACGGCATGTGCCGGGAGTGGATGCTGGTCATCGAACACGGAAAGTTTTTCCACCGGCTCAATTGTGATCTTCGATACGTCCTCCTCGGCGGCGGTCAATCCCAGATGTTTCGCAAAGAAGGCATACACCGCTTTGCGTTTCGAAGGTCCATAATCGTGGCCCTCATCGGCCAAGTGGACATTTTCAACAAAGTTGGCCTTTCCGTGCAAGGCATACGCGCGCTGAATAAAGGGCAAGCCCACTTTCGGAAAATCGCTCGTCGGATCGTTGCCACACGAGATGAGCAATTGCGCTCGCGGCGACACGGAAGCCGCCAATTCAATCGCATCAGTCTGGGCGCGTTGCATAACCGGCATTCCTCCTTCGCATTTGCAACCATCCGGCTCGGTCCATGGATAAACGATCACCACTGGTGCTGAGACACGCACACGATCATCGAGCGCCGCCAGAAAAAACGTCTGGGTGCCGCCACCTGACGCGCCGGTGACTCCGAGCCGGTTCGTGTCAACCTCCGGCAAGCTGCAAATGTAATCGAGCGCCCGGATACTGTTCCATGTCTGCAACGCCAGCACGAGTGGATCATCGTGCGTGGTCTGCTGAGAATCCTGCCAGCCGACCATGCTATAAGAAAACACCGTCGCGCCAAGCCGGGCGAACTGCGCGCAACGAATTTGCTGTTCCGGACGCATCCGGCCCAGCGGTTTGAAATGTCCATGCGGACAAAGTATGCCCGGGCCAGCTTTCTCTTGCTTGAGCGGTCGATACAGATTTCCCGTACAGAAAAAGCCCGGCATTGTTTCCAGCGCGACATTCTCCACTGAATAACCGTCGTATTCGCGCCGGCTGTGAATAATCACTTTCAGGGGTGCTCGCTCCGGCAACGGCCAAAGCCCCGCCCCTTTCAGAAATTCCTCGCGCAATTCCTTCCGCCGTGCAGTCCAGGCATTACTCGTCGCATTCTGAGCGCCGGACTTTTCCAGTTGGAGTAAAACCTTGTCCCGAATGGTGTTCGCGCTTTCCGAAGCGCCTAGATGGACCCCAATGGGCTCAACAGCGAGCCACAATAACATCACTGAAAGGAGTGGCCTAAAAAACGGGAGGGGCATGGCTCTTTGTTTAGCCTCACAATAAACCGGTGTCAATTCCTCCGCGTCCAAGAGAACAATCTCTAATCTCCAGCGCGCCACAGTTCACACGTGTGCCCGTCCAAACGTAAAAAAAAGCGCGGCCCTGGTCGATGTCGGCTGGAATTTTAGTCCGTGTTATGGCACCCTTCACGCACTTTTTTTTGCCAAGTTTTACGGGAAATACCCCATTGAGAAGGAGTTAGACGTGGAGTCTTGTATTTATAAATTGGGTTCTTGCGAATCGACAGGAGACGAAGCGCGGAGCAGCAGCAAGTTACGCAATATTTTGAAGCCATTTATGTCTTACTCGCCCAATCGCCCCGACCTAGCTTTTGACGATAAGAACCGCGTTCGAACTTCACTCGTATCCAAAAACTCTGCGAGGCACCGCTCTCGTTTTGGGCAAACAAAAAGAAAAAAACGCCTTAACACAGCGAATGGGTTTCACAAAAATTACCCGATTATCGTTCATTGTCATCTTTGTTGGGATTGGGTGTGGCAGCGGCCCCAGCAATTCATTTCACGTTTAAGCCAGCGACATAAAATTCTTTTCGTCGAGACCATTGGGCCGGATGCGACCCTGGCTGCTCCACTCGCTCGATTTCGCATCGCCGAAAATTTTCCAAATGTCACGCTTCTGCGACTGCAATTTCCAGCTTGGCGCTGGGGAGATGCAAATTATGTGGATTCTGAAAGGCGACGGCTGGTGCAAGAATTTTTAGCAGGACCTGTCGCCGGACAATTCGAACAGCCGGTGCAATGGTTTTATGATCCAATGGCGCTTCGCTCCTTTAGCGGTCACATGGGCGAAATATTGACTGTGTATGATTGCATGGACGAACTTTCCAAATTTGCGACGGCCCCTCCGGAAATAGTTGAGCGCGAACGCGAGTTGCTTGCGCAAGCAGAAGTGGTTTTCACCGGTGGCAGAAAACTTTTCGAGAGCAAAAGCCGTTTTCACGATAACTGCCATTTTTATGGATGCGGCGTTGATGGGAAACATTTTGGCCAGGCACTGGACGAGAACGCCCTGATTCATCCGGACATAAAAAACATTAAAAGGCCCGTTCTCGGGTATTTTGGAGTGGTGGACGAGCGGATGGATTACCGGTTGTTGGCAAAACTCGCCGACGCAAATCCCAATTGGTCCGTTGCCATGGTTGGTCCGGTACTCAAAGTGGATGAGAAAACGATGCCGCGGCGACCTAATTTGCACTGGTTAGGGCAGCGGGCTTATTCAGATTTGCCTGCGTTCTGCAAAGCTTTTGATGTTTGTCTCATGCCGTTTGCACTGAATGAGGCTACTGAATTCATTAATCCCACCAAAGCATTGGAATACATGGCCACCGGACGTCCCATCGTCAGCACAGCAGTGCCTGATGTGGTACGGAACTTTGGTTCAGTTATAAAGATTGCAGAGGACTCGAACGATTTTATTTCGATATGCAAACAAGTGCTCAAGCAACGGGATGAAGACGCGATCAGCGCCGGGCTGGCTTTAGCGAGGGACAACTCGTGGGATTCAATCGTTAGTCGATTGGAAAATCATGTCGATGAGGCCCTCCGCAAAGCGCAAAAGCTGCCCGAACTTGTATGAATAATCTTTCTCAAATTAATCGCTGTGGAAAGGTCGACGTGTTCGACTATTTGATCGTTGGCGCTGGGTTCGCAGGGAGTGTGCTTGCCGAACGGCTGGCCCGCGGTTCCGGCAAACAAATTCTCCTGGTGGATCGTCGCCCGCATATCGGCGGAAACGCTTACGATCATTATGACGACGCAGGGATCCTGGTGCACAAATACGGACCTCACATTTTTCACACCAACTCGAAGGAGATTTTTGACTACTTGTCCCACTTTACGGAGTGGCGTCAGTATCAGCACAAGGTTCTTGCCAGTGTCGATGGCCAATTGGTGCCGATCCCAATTAATCTCGATACTATCAATAAGCTGTACGGACTAAGTCTCAATTCCTTTCAAATGGAGGAATTTCTCGCGGCTCGAGCCGAAGCCAGAGTTGAACTCAAAACGTCCGAGGATGTGGTGGTCAACAAAGTCGGGCGCGAGTTATACGAAAAGTTTTTTCGCGGTTATACCCGAAAACAATGGGGATTGGATCCGTCCGAGTTGGACGCGCAGGTAACCGCCCGGGTGCCGACCCGCACCAATCGGGATGATCGTTACTTTAGCGACGCTTACCAGGCCATGCCCCGGCATGGGTTTACCCGGCTGTTCGCAAATATGTTGGACCATCCTAATATCAGGCTGCTGCTCAACACGGATTATCGTGACGTGAAGGATCTGATTCCTTATCGCGAGCTCATCTATTGTGGGCCTGTGGATGAATTCTTCGAATTCCGCTTTGGCGAGTTGCCGTACCGTTGTTTGGAGTTTAAGCACGAAACACTGAATATCCCGCAGCATCAGCCGGTCGCCGTGGTCAATTATCCGAACGAGAATGCCTTCACACGCATTACCGAGTTTAAGCATCTGACGGGGCAGGAGCATCAAAAGACGAGCATTGTGTACGAATACCCTCGCGCAACCGGTGATCCGTACTACCCCATACCTCGCAGCGAAAACGCTGAGCTTTACCGGCAATACCAAACCCTGGCGGAACAGGCTGGCGTCTATTTTGTGGGCCGGCTGGCGACTTATAAGTATTACAACATGGACCAGGTAGTAGCCCAGGCACTTACCTTGTATGCGCGGCTATGCAACCGGCCTCGGGCTGAAGCAACCAACCTCGTGTGTGAGCCAAGGCTGACGACCGTTACCTTTGCTTCGAATGGGAAGTCGCGCCGTTCCCGCGTTCACGCGCATTCGAACGAACTGGCCGCAACTGAATAGCGCTCTTTTCGGCATGAAACGCTCCTTCTCCCGGCCTGCTGAAACTGTTCCGAGTGACCCGATATTTCAAAGTTTCTTCGGGGCTGGATTTGAATGTTCCACCCACAAACGGCGAGACGGCCGGCGGCTTGATCTGATCGCAGCGACCCGGCATGACCGCTTTGCTCGAGAAGATTATTTGCGTCTTCAGGAACAAAATCTCCGTGTGGCACGGGAAGGTTTGCGCTGGCATTTGGTGGAGCAATCCCCAGGCCACTACGATTTTTCCAGCGCTCTGCCAATCCTTCGCGCCGCGCGTGAAACCGACACTCAAGTGATTTGGGATCTCTGCCACTTTGGCTGGCCCGATCATTTGGATTTATTCAAACCGGATTTTGTCTTCAGCCTCGCACGGTATGGCGCCGCGTTTGCCCAATGGCTCGCCCAGGAAATGGAAGAGCCGGGCTTTTTCGTCCCCATCAACGAAATCTCTTTTTTTTCGTGGGCTGCCGGAGATGAAGGTTCAATGTTCCCGTTTGTTACCCGACGCGGGTTCGAGCTGAAAACCCAATTAGTCCGGGGTTCCATCGAAGCCATGGAAGCCATTTGGTCAGTGATGCCGCGGGCACGATTTGTTCATGTGGAACCCGTCATCAATGTGGTTGCCGCTGAGAGTCGGCCCGAGGAGGCGCCGGAAGCCGAAGCATACCGATTATCTCAATTTCAGGCGTGGGACATGCTCGCCGGCCGGCTGTGGCCGGAACTTGGAGGCCAGGACAAATACCTGGATATCCTGGGATTAAATTTCTATCCGCATAACCAATGGGTTTACAATCTGAAGGGTATCCGCCGGATTGGTAAATTCAGACCCCTGACTCGGCGTCATCCCTCCTACCGGCCCTTTCGCCAGATGCTCGATGAGGTTGACCGGCGCTACCATCGCCCGCTCTTCATTGCCGAAACCGGCGCTGAAAACCGGGCCCGAGCGGGGTGGTTGCGGTACATATGCCAGGAGACAAGCGCGGCCATTGCCAACGGGATTCCAGTGCATGGGCTATGTTTGTATCCTATTCTGAACCACCCTGGCTGGCTCGATAATAGGCATTGTCACAATGGTCTTTGGGATTATCCCAACGAACGAGGCGAACGCAAATTATACAAACCGCTGGCCAACGAGCTGGCTCAATGGCGCACCATTTTTGGGAACCCGCCGGCCAATGGAGTGGAAATCGCGGACGAGGTTAGAGTTGAATAATGAGAAGGATGGGAGGCATGGGTGTGATTGCGAACCGGTCGGGCGCAAGAATCTGCGTTACGCCCCAATGTTTGGGATTGCGTGTAAACTGTCCTTCTGGTCATGCCTGAAAGCATTTTTTACCCGCGCCCGGAGTATCCCCGGCCCGACTTTCGGCGTGGGACACTTGAAGGCTATGATTGGCTAAATCTTAACGGCCCGTGGCAGTTTCGGTTTGATGGAGAACGGCGAGGTATCGAAGAGCAATGGTTCAAGCCAGACACGCTCGAATGGCGAGAACAAATCATCGTTCCATTTTGTTGGGAATCTTTGGCCGCCTGGGGACAGGGCGATACTGCAAGCAATGAAAATTTCTATTCCACCCGGGTTTATCGCAATCCCCTTGAAGTCTCCCGGGCTAATCACAGATCCGCCAAACGCTACGAAGTGGGTTGGTACCGACGCACGGTCGAGATCCCAGCTCATGAGTCATGGCAATTAAAACGAATCATTTTGCACATCGGCGCCGCGGACTTCTTCACGGACTGTTGGTGCAATGGTGTGTTTCTCGGGCATCATGAAGGAGGCTACACGCCCTTCGAATTTGATCTGACCGAAGCTTTGACTCAGTCCAGCCGCCAAGCTGTCATTGTCCTGAGGGTCGAAGATCCCATGGATAATGCGCAACAGCCCGTGGGTAAACAATGGCGTTGGTACACCACCACCAGTGGTATCTGGCAAACGGTGTTTATCGAGCCGCGCAATCCAACCCACATTAAATGCTTTCGCATTTTTACCGACATCGATGCGGGGGAGGCCCGATTCGAAATCGACTGTGCCGAAAGCAGCGACGACTGCAACGTGGAGATAATGGCTTCAGCGTCGGATGGCAAAACGCAGCGAACTCTTGCCTCGGTAAAAAACTCTCAGGCGCAATGTGTGTTGAAGCTTGTGTCAGTGAAGTTATGGGACCCAAACAAACCCGAATTGTATGATGTCACCCTCAAACTCCGTTCGCCCAATGAGGTGGTTGACAGTGTGCATACTTATTTTGGGCTCCGGAAAATTGATTTTGAGTTGTCCAAAAATTCCGGGGTGCCCACGGCCCTGCGGCTGAATGGAGTGGCTCGTTATTTGCGCGGCGCCCTCTACCAATCTTATTTCCCGGATGGCGTCTATACCGCTGCCTCCGTTGATACGTTGAAAAAAGATATTACCTACGCCAAGAACTTCGGATTTAATTTCTTGCGCGTTCATATCAAAGTGGACGATCCCTTGCTCCTTTACTGGGCGGACCAGCTGGGAATCCTGCTCATGTGCGACTTTCCAAATTTTGGGGAGGGCGGTGACACGTCGCTGGGACGCCAGCGTTTCGAAACGATGATGCGGAAAACCATCGAGCGGGACTTCAATCATCCTTCGATTTTTGCCTGGTGTCTGTTCAATGAGACGTGGGGTTTTGGCGGCCAAACGAGTTTTATGGATCAGCTTAATGAACCAGTGCGCGTTCAGAAAGCTGCGGAATCAAGCCAGACAGGATCCAGGCCGATCAGGACAAGTCCTTCCTCCGGGTTAACCACTCCGCAAGTGTGGGTGCAAAAAATGTGGGAGCTCGCCAAGACATTAGACCCAACCCGTTTAGTCGAGGACATGAGCGTGTGTCATTGGGAACACCTGGAATATTATTTGCACTCTGATACCGATATTAATTCCTGGCACTTTTACATCAACGACTATGACAAAGCCAAAGCGCATATCGAAAAAGTGGTCCGTTCGACATTTATTGGCTCGACCTTTAACTACGTGCCTGGGTTCCTGCATAAAGGCCAGCCCCTGATCAACAGTGAGTATGGCGGCATCGGCGCATTGGATGGCGATCGCGATGTGAGTTGGAGTTTCAAGTTTTTGACGAATGAATTGCGCAAGCACCAGCAGATAGCAGCCTACATCTATACCGAGCTTCACGATGTGGAATGGGAATATAACGGCTTTCTCAACTATGATCGGACACCGAAACAATTCGGTTATGATCCTCGGATCATTAATGAGAGCAATGTCCTGCCGATCGATTCGCCTCCCATCCAGCGCTTAACTCCAGGGACCACCATCCGGTTGCCGGTTTCATCCGCTCATTTTTCCACTCAAAAGTACGAAGACGTTTGTTTGGTGTGGCAAATTGCCGGCATGGATACGCGGGGCCGTCTTCATCAAAATATAGCCTGGGGGTCAGTGCCGATACCATTCCCGCACCGCAAAGTAGCAAATGCGCACACCATCGAGGCACGGTTACCAGATGAAAGCATGCTTTGTGTGGTGCTCCTGAGTGCACGCTCATGTGATGGCAAAACCATTGCGCAGAATTTCGTTCATTACTTTGTGACATCAGGGTATCCCGTTGTTCAGGAAACAACTCCGCGTTCGCTCATTCTGCGCGGAACGCCCGCTGGGTGGGCCCGGTCTGAATGGAGCGAGGGTGCTGGCGAGCGCGAAAAAGAACGAGCGGAGGATGCTTGCTATGGATTTGGACACGGCTTTTTTGAATGGCTCTTGCCCCTCGAGGGCGCCGATCTTTCAAAGGCGCGGAGAATCAAAGTCCTTTGCGAAGCCTCCTCTCATCGTTCCGATGCGCCTCAAACGGACGACAATGTTTTCCCAACTACACTCCAGATGTTCCTTAACAATGTCCGGGTTTATCGGGCTCCGGTTCGTAACCACCCCCACGATTCGCGAGGGATTCTGAGTTATTTGCGCAAAGGCTTTGGCGCCTACGGATATCTTGCGCATGCCTCGGTGGAAGACGTGCTTCTACAGCAGGTTGCAAAGGGTGGAACCAATGGAGTTCTATCGTTGCGTTGCGAAGTTCCAGCAGACGCGTTGGTTCGGGGAGGTCTAACTATCTACGGCGCCGAGTGTGGCAGGTACCCAGTGTGTCCAACCGTCATTGTTGAATGGTGAGGGAACAACTGCAAAGTCAGGGCTTCGCAGCCAATTGCTTTCGGATCGAAGGGGTATCGCAGGAGCCCAAATCGTCTTGATACCAATAACCCATTCGGGTGTCATTATCACCCCACCGGTTAAGATAGAACATTTTGTGAAAGGCAACCCACCTGGCTGAACCGTCCGCGTACAAATTGTTTCCGCCTTCCGGCGGCCCAGCTCCATAACGGTGCTGGGGCATATTCTGGTAAGCGGTGGCGCGCCCCGCGCCCCACACGCCATCAACCTTCATGGCAGCATCCGCTGCCAAAGCCCAAACAGGCTTGGACTGGCTTAACTTGACGGGACTGCACGAGCGGAATGTTCCGGCAGGATTGTTCCAATCTTTGATTCCACCGAAATATTGGTAACCGAGCACCCATTGAGGATATTCAGGCTCATAACTTGGAAAACCAGGCCGATTCGGACAAGTCCATACACTGCCGACGCCGGTATTCGTGTTGAGCTGCAAACCTACACTGGCCCAGAGCTCACGAGCAGGAGGCGTGATGGCAATTTGAACCCAATAAGAAGTACCGTTTCCTTTCGGACCTTCGATCACTTGGATGAGCTTCTCGCTGTTATCCAATGCATAAATCGTTGAAGCGATCCCGACCTGCCGCAAATTACTCAAGCATTGGGCCCTTTTCCCCCGTTCCTTGGCCCTGGAAAGCGCGGGCAACAGCATGGCAGCCAAAATAGCAATGATCGCAATGACAACCAGTAACTCGATCAAGGTGAATCCGGCATTCGCGTTAGGGAGTCTTTTTTCCATCTGTTCCTGCTGCCCTGCAATAAACTCTGAGTGCGATTGGATTGAACTTTACTTTGCGCAAAATCGCCCGAAAAACAAGGTGAAAGCGCACCGTAATACTGGAAATCGTTTCTGCTGCTGGTTATCCTGCACTCATGAAACACTTGGATCGCCGACAATTCCTGAAACATTCTGCACAGGGAGCTACAGCCCTGCTTGCGGCAACTCCATTTTTCAGCTCGGCTCAAGATACAAAACCTCAATCTGCAAATAATAAGATTGTTTTGGCACTGATCGGGGCCGGCGGGCGAGGCAGCGGCCTGGCGAGGGGACTCAGCGGAACGGGGAGTGTGGATTTCAAATACATTTGCGACGTTAATGCGAGCCGCGGCACGGAACTGATGCGCGACCTTGAAAAACAACAAGGCCGCGTTCCAAAACGTATCGTCGATATGCGAGAGGCGCTGGACGACAAGGAAGTGAATGCGGTTGTCATAGCTACCCCGGAACATTGGCACGCCTTAGCCACAGTTTGGGCATGTCAGGCCGGAAAAGATGTGTATGTGGAAAAAACCGCTTCACTCCGGCTTTGGGAAGGGCGAAAAATGGTGCAAGCGGCCCGCAAATACAATCGAATCGTTCAAGTAGGAATGCAAAATCGCAGCGCTCCATATATGGTCTCTGCGCGGGAATATATTCAGAGTGGAAAACTTGGCCGAGTAGTCCACGCAAAGATCTACAATCTTCTTCCAGGACGCGCTTTCACCCCTCAACCGGATTCAGCTGTCCCCGCAGGTTTGGACTGGGATCGCTGGCTTGGGCCCGCTCCTGAGGTTCCTTACAACGCCGGGCGACATTTGGATTGGCATAGTTGGTGGGATTACAAAGGTGGGGCTATCGTGGACGACGCCATTCATCAATTGGATCTTGCCAGGGCTGTATTGAGTAATCCGCCGCATCCAAAAACAGTGTGCTGCGTCGGTGGCAATTATGCTTACCAATCGAAACGCGAGGTCCCGGAGATGCAAACCGCCCTGTATGATTTTGCTGACTTTGCCATGACCTGTGAAAGTGGGAATGCGACCAATTACATGACTAAGTTCTCAGGTGAGGTTCGGTATGGGAAAACCTGGCCACACTGGCCTACCTCCGCCACACGGATCGAAATCTACGGAACAAAAGGTTTAATGTGTTTAGGTCAACATGGATGCGGCTGGCAAATCATGGTCGAAGGGGGCAAGATCATCGATGAGGATAAGGGTTACTTTCCGGACAAGTGGCATTTGCCCAACTTTATTGAATCCGTTCGCACCCGCAAAACACCAAACGCCGATATCGAACAAGGACATCGCAGTGCCTGCCTCGTTCATTTAGCGAATGTTTCTTATCGGGTTGGCAACAAGCAATTGGTTTTTGATAGCGAACGTGAGGAAACCAATGATCCTGACGCAAACCGGTTGCTAAAACCTGTTTACCGGAAGCAATATCGGATTCCAGACGAGGTTTGAGTCACGCCAGGTGTGATAAAAAATCGGAGCGTGCCCGTCCCCTGGCGCAGCAATGTTCGACCAGTGGTTGTTAGCAATTGGAACACGGTTGTCCGTTAGGTAAGTTGCTACGCCCGAGGACGGGCGCGCTCCGTGACCGGCAGCTTTGCTCGCGCCCTGTTGGTGCGGCTTCTTGACGCCGCCGGGTTTTTTGGTTCACAGTCTAACCATGTACATCATCATCGGGGCGGACCGACGGGAGTATGGTCCGGTCACTTTAGACCAACTACGTCAATGGATTGCGGAAGGCAGGGTAAATGGCCAAACCAGGGTCCGCGTTGAAGGAAGCACCGATTGGAAACCACTCCTGGAGATAAGCGAGCTTTCTGTCCTGCTGCCCAGCCAACCTGCGCCTCCGTCAACGTTTGCTCCTGCCCCTTTTTCTGTCACAACATCTCCCAGAACAAACCAGATGGCCACGGCCGGTATGGTTCTCGGCATCCTCTCGCTAACGCTTGGCTGTTGTTGTTATGGACTTCCTTTCAACATTGCCGGAGTCATTTGCTCGCTCGTGGCTCTTTCACAGATATCAAAAGATCCCATCACCCAACAGGGGAAAGCCTTCGCGATTACAGGGCTGGTGCTTTCGCTCCTGAGCCTTCTGATGTCCGGCTTGCTTATGATCTTTTCCTTCAGCGGGACAGACTTGTTACGCAAAATTAATCGACTTTAGTTAGCATGGCTGCCACAGAAATCCGACCCGCTCCGCGCCTGGTAGTCCCTCTGGTCTCTGTCAGCGCCGTGCTTGGTTTCCTGGTAGCGCTGACTGTACTTTTTCTTTTTGAGCCGGGTCGTTACACATTCTATCCCCGTTGTCTTTTCCATGAAGTGACTGGATTGCTCTGCCCTGGCTGTGGCTCATTGAGGGCAGTTCATCAATTGCTTCACGGTCATGTGGCAGCAGCCTTTCGCCTGAATGCTTTGCTTATGCTCGCGGTTCCTGCAGGTGTTTGGTTGTTGCTTCGCCGGGTTACCTGGAACCGGAAGAATCAAATACAATCAGTTGTTTTTAAGCCGGCTTGGCTTTGGACCATTCTGATTGTCGGAATCTTGTTTGGCGTTTTAAGAAATCTTCCATTTGCGCAGGCACTGTGGCTGGCGCCGTAGCAAAGATGACAAACGTCTTTTTGTTAGAGTTGATCGTTTAATACCAATTGCCTTGCTGCAGTTTCAGTAATCGCCTACAAGCCATCCAGCATCGGCGTAAAACCATGTATAAAATCATCGGTGGAGATCGGAAGGAATACGGACCTGTCAGCGCGGACGAAGTGCGCCACTGGATTAGCGAAGGACGCCTCAATGGCCAAAGCATGGCATGGCTCGAAGGCAGCAGCAGTACCGGATGGCAAACCCTGGCCTCCTTTCCTGAATTCGCCGAAGCATTGCGCACGCAAATGGGCTCAGCAGTCCCACCCCCCGGGATGCCGATGCCGCCCGTCAGCGCGGAACTGTGGGCTGCCCAAATCCTGGCAAGAAACCCCAGGGTCCGGCCTATGGAATGCCTGGCACTTTCGTGGAACTTGTTGAAAGCGAATTTCGGCCTGCTGTTCACTGCATCATTCCTTGTCTGGTTGATAGGCACCATTTCCGGTTTTGTGCCATTCGGCGGGCTGTTGTACAGCGCATTTAAAGGTGTGTTCTATGGAGGATTATATCTCGTCTTTCTAAACAGGATTCGAGGCAATCCCACAGCGGTTGCAGATGTCTTTTCCGGGTTTAAGATTGCATTGGTACAATTAGCTTTGGCGGGACTGCTTAGCAGCCTGTTGTCCTCGTTGTCTGCTTGTTGTTTTATCATCCCTGGCGCTTATCTGTTCGTCGCCTGGATTTTTAGCGTCCCACTGGTGGCCGACAGACGTCTGGAGTTCTGGCCGGCTATGGAACTCAGTCGAAAAGTAGTCACCCGGGTTTGGTTCGAAATATTCGCATTACTGTTGCTGGCTTTTATCCCGTCTATTCTCACCTTTCTTTTCGTTCAGTTTAAGGTCTCGGTCTCCCTGTTCCCGGTATTGCGTGACATAATGGATGTCGGGCGGCCAGATTTCAGGCGAATAATGAATTCCGCTTATGAAATCGCGAGAAATAATCTTGGGCTTTTCGTTGTCTTTAAAGTGATGGTCCTACTAAATCTCCCGTTTGCTGTGGGTGCGCTAATGTATGCGTATGAAAGTCTCTTTGGCACGCGGACCGAGCGGAACAGTTAGCACTCAAACAGCCTGGGGTTGCCTGACCAGTAATCTTGCGTTGCCGGGAAGCGGCTCGTTGTTGGCGGGACGTGTATCGGGTTACGGCCAATTACTGCTGGCTTTCATCGGAATGCTTTTAACTCTTATCTTTGGAGCCCGCTTTCTCGTGTGGCTGTTTTCCAACTGGTCCCGGTTGCACGGTCCCGACCTCGATCCACTGGCAGTCCTGCAGGAAACGTGGCTTCACTTGCGTTGGGCCGCGCTCGGTATTGCTATTTTCCTGATTTCGATGATTTGGGCTCTGGCCAGCAGTCTGGCCATACTTGATGCAAGCCGTCGAGCCGAACGGCGTGAAAAACCACCGCCGCTTGCATAAATTGGGGGGTGCGATTAAAAGGTGTCGGTCATGAAATATCGGAGAATGCCTGTCCCCTGTGATTTAAGGCGTTATGTCAGATGTCCAAACATTATTTAAGCGGCACTTTAATTTTACGCCGCCTCATGTGGTTCGCGCCCCGGGCCGATTGGAATTGCTCGGAAATCATACCGATTACAATCAGGGATTAGTGATATCCCTCGCGGTGGATAAATACATCGACATCGCCTCGGCCCCGCGCAGCGATGGAAAAATTGAACTCGTATCCAATTCCTTTCCGAACCCGGAGGTGTTTTGGATCAGCGAGTTGAAGAAAAATCCGGCAGCGCCCTGGGCAGATTATTCCAAAGGCGTTCTGGAGCAATTACGAAAACGGGGTGTTCATTTCAGCGGTTTCAACGCGGCAATTGCCGGCGACATCCCCATTGGCGCAGGAATGAGCAGTTCGGCGGCGCTCGAAATCGCAACGGCGCTGACGGTTCGACGCCTTTATCCTTTCAGCCTGAGCGAGAGCGGCGCGACCATTCCTCCCAAACGCGATGAGCGAGGTCAACTGCCGCCGGTGCAGGGTCAGGAACGCTTGTTCCTCGCCAAACTTTGTCAGGCGGCCGAAAATCAATTTGTGGGGGTGCGTTCAGGCTTGCTCGATCAAATCTCGTCGTTGTTCGGCAAGGCATGGCACGTCATGAGTATTGATTTCCAATTTCTCACCGTTCAGCAGGAGCCGCTCATTGGCGAAGCGATCATCGTTTGCAATTCCGGGGTGAAACATGCTTTGATCGGAGGCGAATACAACGAACTGCGCCAGAATTGCGAATCCGCCGCCCAAAAATTGGGAGCCAAAAGTCTTCGGTCGGTTGAACTCCGTTTTCTTAACGCGAACAAATCGAAGTTGACCCCACGGGAGTACGAATGCGCACACCATGTCGTTTCCGAGATTGCACGTGTGGCCGCTGGCGAACGCGCTTTGCGCGATCAGGACCATCGTCAATTTGGCCAGTACATGTTTCAAAGCCATGAAAGCTCGCGCGACTTCCTGAAAAACAGCACGCCAGAGTTGGATCTACTGGTGGAGTTGGCTCGCAAACACCCTGCTTGCCTGGGCGCCCGGCTGACCGGAGGCGGCTTTGGCGGCGCAACTATTAATCTTGTTTCCTATCATCAAGCAGAGGATTTCATAGCTATGATGGCCCGAGAATATAAGGCCCGTTCGGGACACGATCTCAAACCGATGGTTTGTCAGATTGCAGCAGGAGCGGGCTAATCGCACAGTAGCTTTCATATTTCATGCCCACTTGGGCCTCTCATTAACACCGAGGCTTCAGCCCGGTGAAAATGCGGTCGAAGCGTACGAACTGTTTCAACGGTTCGTGACGAACGCAAGAAGCCGTTGAAAACGGCTCGACATCCTTTTGGCGAGCTTCCACCGGGCTAAAGCCGCGGTGTTAATGAGAGATGACGCGGGGTAATGAAAGATCCGGGCTAGAGGATTTGCAATGACGAATGACCAATTTCCAAAATGACGAAAAGAATTCTTATTCCTCCTTATTCGTCACTCGTCATTTTCATCCGCGGCAGCCAGCGGGGATGGTCCGCCCCTTGTTCGTTTAATCCCCTCGTCAGTTCGCGTGCATTCTTTCCGTCGGCGTCCATAATCCAGATGGCAGGCACTCCTCCCGTATTGGCACGGCAGAAAATCACCCGCCGTCCATCGGGAGACACGCTGCATCGAAAATCCCAGACAGGGGGATTAGCTTGGGTGAGGGTCCTGACTGTCCCGTCGAAAGGATTAATTTGGCAGATTTCAGTTCCTCCGTGTGCCAGTTCTGGCTTGAAGTCGCGGTTGAAATGATCCGTGTCAGGCCGATTCGGTTGAAATTCCCAGGGCACTTTAGAATTGGGGAGCCGGCGTGGAAAAAGAATAGCTCCATCGCGCGTCCAGGCCACCAGGTTGGAACCGCCTCCGTGGTTCTGCGGGGTGCCATAAGTTGCGCCGAACCACATCGAACCCCCTTCTGTAATCTGCCGCTGCTGGGAACCATCAGGCCGGCTGATCCATATATCGCACCAGTCATGTCCCGGGTCACGACCAGGTTCGCAGTCAGCATATGCAAGCCATTGCCCGTCCGGGGACCACATTGGACCGAAATATAGATGTCCTGCTCGTCCCGCAACACGCGCGCGATTAGCGCCCGTGATGTCAGCAATCCAAACCTCATAACCCGAATTTCCCGAGATATGATACGCGACACGCTTTCCGTCCTTGCTAAGACTGAGCCCATAGGGAAAACCATCCTCAGCACGAGTGAATTCGCGCGCATCGCTGCCATCGAGGTTCATGCTGAAAATCTGACCTACTCTGTTGCGCACCACCTGGACGAGCATGCGCTGATCGTTGAGAAGCAGAGCCGGGGTATAGAATACAGCCATGCGTTCGCGGGTGGCGAGTTCCTCCAGTGATTTCGAGTCGAGGTCATACACCCAAAGGTGTGTAGGTGTTTGAGTGTAATATTGATCAAAGGGACGCCCGGGACCGTCTCGTCGCGGTTCCATGCTCAGGAACAGCACTCTGCGGCCATCTGAAAAGAAAAACGTTGGTTGCCAGGTCGCCTGGTTAGGAACACTAAATTCCAGGTACTGCAATCCCGTCCCATCGGCGTTCATGACCGCGGTTTTGCCTTGCGAGACAAAAAAGAACCTCTGCTGCCGAGAGCCATCAGCCCGTCGATCGAGCGGGCGACAAGAAATTGTTGCCACGATTGGTGCTGCGGAAGTAGCAATTAAAAATCGACGCCGGGTGAACTTCTTTTCAGGGTGCATGGCCACGAAAGTGCCCGGACCTCCGTGAAATAACAAGCCTCCCAATGTTTTAGAAGAAGCCAGTAGCGAACTCGCAATCAGCCAGTAATCTAAGCCCTATGAAAAACAGCATGTTCGTATCTATGATCAGTGTTTGAAGCCGCTCGGATCGCTCCGCAAGTTCGCCAGTAGCCGTGTTTAGAGGCTGGAATATCTCATTAGGCAGCCTGAAGCCAAAGCGGCGGCGTGCCGTCGCACTCCACGTTCTTTCTCATCATTTGGCTGGCCCTTTCAACTGGCGATCGAGCCACTCAAATGCATCGCGCTGCATCGCTTCGCTGAAAAGATGGGGAACATCGTACAATCTCGTCTCCAACCGGTCGCCGGCCTGCTGAGAATCCCAGACTCGGCGCATTTTGTAGTAAGCGTTCTCAATGGCTTCGATTGGGAATAATTTGTCCTGTTTGCCGCATAGAAACATCATTGGCTTCGGACAAGCGATGCTGGCAACATCCGGGAAATCCAGAAAGTTTACCAACCCCGGATGAATCATTGTATAAGCAGAACTGCCCTTCGTTTGATTATTGCCAGGGACAATCAATCCCTTAATGGTGGACATCCAGCAAACCGATACGCCAGCGCGAATGTCGTCGGAGAGGGCAGCCAGTTGCCAGGTTCTATAACCGCCAACCGAAAGTCCCATGGCTGCCACGCGATGCCTGTCCACCTCGGGGCGCGTGGCAAGGAATTCGGCTGCCCGCAAATCTTCCTGGGCAATCACCGAGGCAAAAGATGTTCCTAATTGAAAAAGGTTTGCGGCCAAGGCTTGCTGACCGTCCTGTGTGCCCCCTCCTCGGTCAGACCAATTCAGCATGTCCGTTGCAAAGCAAACGTAACCTCGATTGGCCAACTCATCGCCCAAAAACTTTCCCCCGTAGTATTTTGCGGTCCACTCGCGAGCAGAGTTGAGCTTCTCCTCCTTTTCGTTCCATGAGCGGATGACTTTTTCCTTTCCGATATCAAATTTCGCTCCGTGATCATGGAGCAGCAGTACAGCGGGATAAGGGCCGGACCCTTTGGGAATAGTCATCAATGCGAGGACTCGGCTGTCCGCCGTGAGGCTGAGCACCATCTTTCGAGCAACATATCCTCCCCGATCCTGCTCGGAAATAATCAAAGGCTCGAATGAGGCTACCGGTAAAGGGCTCAGCAGACTTTCCTTTACTTTCGCCCTGGCTTTATCGCGCCAATCATCAAAATTGGTGTAATGCCCGCTCAACCACGAAAGAGGAAAAGTAAGTCGCCCGGCGGCAGCTTCACGAAATGTTGGTAGAAGCTCCCTGACTCCCGGGCTTTGAAATTGGGCCTTATCTTGTAAATGCAGCTCTCCTTCGCCCCCGTAACATGCAATCAATGCCGAAAAAAGCAGCATGAACCATCCAGGCCCCACCAGAGCTCTTAACTCCCCAATAAGTTGCGGAACTAGCGGTTTTGTCAGTAGGCCCATGTTACTTAACCCGAGACAAAACCTGCCCTAATGGTTCTTCCAGCTTGGGAGGGGCGAGCAGACGCGAAGCCGGGCGGTGTTGCAGATAGTAGCTGAGCACTTCGGGAAAATAGACCAGACCTTCAGGTGGGCTCGATCCAAAACCGGGTCCGCCTTCACGATAGTCCCGGGTGAAATCACGTTCTTCGGGTGTTTTGTATGCTCGATACATCTCAGCACGTTCTTTGAATTTGCCCGTGGCAATTTCCCAACCACTTAATCCACTGAAAATCTTTCCCGTTTGTCGCCATGCAACGATTCGCTGACGCAAAACACGTTCAATGGCATCGAGATGATTCTCCCGCGGACCCAGCAAGCGATCCGCCTGGACAAGCTGCCAGGCGTGTTCGATGGCCTGGCTCAAAATCAGATAACTCGAGCGCGGATGCGGATAGCGCCAACCTCCCAATGGGTCCTGGCTCTCGGCTAGAAAATCTGCCACCGCCCCGATCACTTCCCGCAACCGGGGCTCGGTGGGGGCAAGCGCTGCCAACTCAGGCAGTCCCGCAAGCGCATAGCCAATAATGTAAGGCTTGGCGTATCCGACTTTGGTTCCCGCTTCATCGTCGTCAATAAACGGAGGCGCCGACGACAGTGGCTTCCCTCCCTGATCGAACAACCCACCATCAGAAAGTTTCGTGCGTAATTCCCTGAAAAGCCGCATGGCCTCGTCCAGGTACTTTTTTTCACCGGTATAGGAATAGAGTCGAACGAACTCGCGCACATCGCCCACGTTGCGGCATTCCCCCATGTTGGCATGCACGTGCTGGGATGCGTAGCGCACCTGGTTCTCCAATGCCTCCAGCATACGCGGGTCCCCAGTCTCTTCATAAGCCAGCCAGAAAGAATCATAACCCTTGGTGCAAAAATTCACGGAATCGTTCGAACGCCACATGTATGTTTTATCGTTGTCCGGCGGTGTGCGACCCTGGGCGATGACATTGTTGTAACGAGTTCCGCCTTTTTGCTTCTCGCCCCACCAAATGGTTTGATCGTAAAAATTGTCGCACCATAAAAGCCCTGTCTCGAGCAAACGTCGGTCACCGCTGCGCCAGGCCTCCTGAAAGATTGCAGGGCAATGATTTAAGCGATTCATTCCGAAAACGCCTCCTTCCTGCTGGCCATCTGTGTAGGACACAACGTTGCCCCAATCATCGCCAACTGCCATGCTCCTTACAATCGCATCATGATGGTAGCTCAAAATCGCTTCGAGCTCAGGCTGTCCTTTTGTTTCTGGCGGCTTCCCGAGATCATATAGCTGATTCCAAATCTCAACGTTCAGCCCAGGCTCGTGCGTCGACTGCAACGAAGGATGGAGGCGGGCAAGTTGAGCCGGGGCGATCACCACTTCAGCCCGTTGCCAGGAGGCAGGTTGCATCGGAACTTTCTCGTCCGCTGCGCACCGCCAATATCGGTACAGCAGACGGTCATCTTTCCTTTCTACTTCGCTCCGTCCCCGCCGCTTTAAAGACGCAGCAGGGTGATAGATGCAATACTTATTACCTGCAATGAACAAGGTGCAAGCGGCTCCATTTGTATATTGGTGCGTGACCGTTTTCGATTCAGTGATATCCGTGCTCGCCCGTGGCTGTTCCAGAGACACTTTGTCCGCAGGGTTGTTACCATGTTCGAGCCTGGATTTACCGTCATCAAGCATTTGCGCTTCCCATCCAAAATCCGGTGCCCGTTCGTTATCCGGCAGGTTGCGTTGCAAATGCGCCACGGCTATGACGCCACCCAAACTATCCGATCGAACCTCAATGACTCGCGGCCAATTTGGATCGGAAAAATAAAATCGTTCCCAACGATAAAACGCATTTGATTCGACTACTTCTCGACGTGCGCTTTCCTTGGAAGTTCTAGCGGGGGCAAACACTTGCAATTTAATCTCAGGCCCATCCGGATAACGGATATCCAGAACCTCATGATCAAAGGTGACCTCGACCTTAAATCGAGGTTCGGTTTTTTTGACAGCGGCGGGTAGCAGCCGGAATTGAACGGGTGCGAGACTCTCAAAGACGTAAGGAAAGGTAATGATCACCCGGCGCGGTATCTCCAGTCTGTTGGATTCGACGGGATACCACGACAGGGAGCGCACTGCCGTAACAGACTTTCGGCGTCCATCATCGGCTACCAGGGTCTGACCTTCTCGTAAAAACCCTCGCGGGATAGGAAGCGAAGCCCGGACAAGTTGCTGCCCAATAGCGTTGGGAGTGATACCCAAAGCAAAGGGGGCGTGTTCAAGGCCCGTCGCCGAGAGTGCGACTAATAGCGCGGACAGAGGTATCATAGGCTGTCTTTCGTGCCCATGATTACCTAAGAACGACAGGAAGACTATGGGGAATTAGGCGTCATTTGTTCCACAACGCAGGTACCTGATTACACAGGCGCCAGTTCTTGAACTGCGCCAGCAAAGTACTGAGTTGCCTGACGGTAGCGTGAGTTAACTGCTGGTCATCTGTGAATCCATCCGACCGGTAGTCCGCAATGGCGTCGTCGTCTTTGCGAACGTAAGCAAGGAGATTCAAGAGTTGCTCGCAATCACTAGAACTCGCGCCCTTGAATGAACCGTCCATGGCAGCCTGAAGCAGAGCAATAATTGTCCTGCAATTCTGTTCAATTGAATGATGAATCAGATCACCGGAGGCCAGCTTGCGCAACTTTGCTTCAAAATCACGAGGGAGTTGGCCTCGCTCAAGAACATGCCTAAGCTCTCTTACGTCATGTGCCGTCACCAGGTGCAAATAGTTCGATGGTCGCTGTGGACGGACTGGCATCAGATTCATTTCACAAGTAATCATAGCTTGCACACTTTATGACAACTTGAGTTCGACGATGATTATAATTTCATCTCATTTTTCTCATGCGGGACCGACACTACTAATCACACCCAATCGTAGTCTGGTGCTTGGCTTCTACCAAATTCGCTGCTAGGTTGCTTTATAAGTCTGATACGCGAACACCCAATGGACTCCCAGGAACCGCTCCCGAAACTCCGCCTTGCTCCAACCGAATCTGCTCAGGAATTGAAGCAACGTTGCGCTCGGGAGCAGCGCGCGAGCAATTTGCAACGTGAAAGCGATCTGCAAAATTCCCTGTCGCCCTTCCGCGTCGGCTCAGTCGGATACCTCAACGCGGTTCCATTGACTCGAGGCATCGAGCAAGAAGTTACTTTTGCCACACCTGCCCAGCTTGCGGCCATGTTGCGCAAAGACGAATTGGATGCGGCACTGGTCAGCGTAACCGAAGTTCTTTTCAACGATCGTTACGATGTGCTGGATGGAATTGCTGTGGCTTCGCTCGGCGAGGTCAAAAGTGTACTGCTCGCCCACCGAGCCCCAATCGAACAGATCCAGGAAGTATTTTGCGATACCGCTTCCCTAACAAGCGTTCAATTGTTGCGGGTTTTGCTGGCAGAGCGGGGATTAAAGCCGGAATTTAAACCGTTGAACAGTTACGATTCCGCGGCCATGCCCGACTTTGCTCTTTTGATCGGTGATCCCGCTCTCGACTTTTTGCGCGGCCCGCATGAACACGAAATCTGGGACCTGGGAGCAGCATGGTATGAACTGACCAGTCTCCCTTTTGTTTACGCCGTCTGGGCTCTTCGACGCGGTTCCGATAATTCCACACTCCGCCGCCACTTACGCGAGGCTCGTGACTTTGGGTTGGATACCCTGGACCATATCATTAATACCCGCACCGAGTATGATTATGATTTTCGAAACGATTATCTAGGCTGGCATATTCATTATCATCTTGGCGCGGATGAAAAACGAGGGCTGGCGCGTTTTGGTGAGCTATTGCGCCGTCACACCGGCCAGCTGGTTTATGAGCCGCAGTTTGTCAAATAAAGAAGGTGAAAGCTAATTGCTGGGTGTGTCCTTTCCGAGCTGCGCAAGAGTCGCTGGATCGCGCACATCCACCCACCGGCCTTCAATTTCCAGCCCGGCAAGGCGGTGGCCTGCCGCCAGCAAAGCGTTGACCGCATCGGTGAGCTCGTACTCACCGCGCACGGATTTCTCCAGTCGCGCCGTGAATTCGAAAAGAGACGGCCTGAAAATGTAGATACCGGCGTTGTACCAAAGGGGTTCGCCCGGCTTCAGCCAGCCCTCGCGCGTAAGCTGGCTGATTTGTTCCGCAGAGGGTTTCTCAACTACACGCTGCAAGCAGAATTCGTCATCAAAGAAATTCAACCCGCCTTTGCTGACGTCTTCGCCCCGGGTTACAGTGACGAGGCCTGAAAAATCTCCTTGCTCAAACCTGGATATCATTTGGCTATAGGTCCGCGACGGAACCAGAATATCTCCGTACGTGAGTAGAAACGCGGAATGGCCAACATGAGTTTTAGCCACTTCTGGCGCTTTTCCAGTGCCATCCTGAATGATCTGCTGGCCATAACTGATGTTCAGGTTCCATCTCGAACCGCCGCCAAAATACCTTTCAACAGCTTCACTGCGGTAGCCGGTCACAATAAATACGTCCTGAATATTTGCTTCCCTGATACCATCCAAAATGTGTTCGAGGATGGGTTTGCCACGTACATGAAGCATCGGTTTCGGAACCTCGTTCGTGAGCTCCTTCATCCGGGTCCCTTTACCTGCAGCCAGAATGACAGCTTTCATTAATTCTTTAAAGCTGCAGTCAAAGCAGGAGCATTCCGATTAGCTACAGCCGTTGCAAGGTTAACCAGTCCCGAAAGCCGAATGACGAATGTCCAATGACGAAAGAAGCACGAAAAACTCATTCACCCGCGGCTCGCGGATTTCGTCATTCGTCATTCGCGCTTCGTCATTCTGAGTCAACTCACCGGGAGGGGCCAATCTTGGCAATGACCTGTTTCATTTGTTCGATAACCCCGTTGACCACTTTTTTTTGGGCATCAGTCAGGCCAGGGCTGTTTACAAGTTTATCGAGCGCTTGGAGCGCTCTTTCGTATTGGCCATACCTGACGCTGGCCACCGCTTGGTGAACCGGGTCTTGTAATTCCTGCGGTGCATTGGCGAATTCTTGTTGGAGTTTCGGTATATCTACTTTTACTCCACCGATGTCCATTGCCGTCATTTGAGCATCAGACTCCTTTTTGCCGCAACCAACAAACCAAACACTGAGTAGAGCTAGTGACAACAATCCAACCAAAGTTCTTCTTCTATTGGAATTCATAAGTTTATTCGGATTCAGGAACGAGTGCTTTTGCTGATACCGTAAAAACTTTCGCAGTGCAGAGCAACCAAATTGCTGGTGCGCAAAACTTGCGCTCCAGGCACGTCCATTCGAGCAATTCCTGCGCATGAACTATGTCCATTTTCTTGCATTGCAAAGCAATTTGTCGTTGGCACGAGGTTTGCATAAGGGTTTATCAAACAGCGCGCAGAAATCGCAACACGCGGCTCTGTGCCTATCGAAACGAAACGAAACTACAACAATATTATGATAAATCGATGGTTTGCAACGGTAGCTGTGGCTTCCGTAATCAGTTTGGGGTTAAACAATGGTCTGGCACAGCAAGACAACAACAATAATCAAGGGGGCGGAGGGCGTCGGGGCGGAGGAAATTTTGACCCCGCTCAGTTTCAGCAACGGATGATGGAACGCACTCGAGAAAACCTCGAAGTCAAAGATGACACGGAGTGGAAGGCTCTCGAGCCACTCGTTCAAAAAGTGATGGACGCTCGCATGGCCAATTTTAGCGGCCGCGGCTTTGGCGGCCGCCGAGGCGGTGGCGGCGGTGGCGGTGATCAAGGTGGAGGCGGAGGTGGACGACGCGGTGGCTTTGGTGGCCAGCCCAGCGCCGAAGCCGAAGCACTGAATCGAGCCATCGAGGGGAAGGCTTCTAATGCGGAGCTAAAAGCTGCGTTGGCAAAGTACGTTGAATCTCGCAAAGCCAAGCAAGCAGAACTGGAAAAAGCGCAAGCAGACCTTCGCAAGGTACTCTCCCTGCGACAGGAAGCGATTGCCACAGCAGACGGATTGCTCTGATTTTAACGCAGGTCTTACCTTATCGTTCACTTGTTGTTGAAAATCCTCACATGACTGAAACTGGCGTTCAGGATTCGGCGTTCAAACAGATGCTTGACCAGATGGTTGCCAGCAAGCAATTGTCCGCGGTTGACGCCAAGCATTTGGCGTCACAGCCGCCGGATAAAGGGGATGGTTCCACCGCAACAGAGGAAACCATTCTCGAGTGGCTTGCCCACGAGTACGGGCTGGCCTATACGACGCTCGAAGATATTGAACCGGACCGCCAGCTTCTCTCGTTATTTCCAGCTCGTATTCTACTCAAAGAGGAACTGCTTCCTCTGCGGCGCCTTAATGGAACTGTCGAGGTTGCAACGAGCCGACTCTTCGCTACCCAAGGGCTTGATGCATTGAAGACGTTGACAGGGCTGAATCTTAAACCAGTTCTGGCATCCAGTGAAGTCATTCAGCGCGAGATGAAGAAGCGTCTCGGGGTTGGCGCGGACACAATCGACACTCTGGGAGAAGACGCCTCGTTTCAAGTCGTCGATGAACATCCAGGGGAGGATGCCAACCTTGATACTGCCGCGGAGGATGCCTCGATTATCCGCTTCGTCAATCAAGTGCTCCGTGATGCCATCGATTTGCGCGCCTCCGATATTCACCTCGAGCCGTTCGAAGACGAATTGCGCATCCGATACCGCATTGACGGTGTCCTGCAAGAGGTGCCTGTGCCTGCGCAAATCAAACGGTTTCAGCCCGCCATTGTTTCTCGAGTCAAAATTCTCAGCCATTTGAATATCGCCGAGAAGCGGTTGCCTCAGGATGGTCGAATCAAGATCCGAATCGATGACAGTGAGGTGGATATTCGTGTCTCGGTAATTCCCATGCTCCATGGGGAGGCGGTGGTGATGAGGTTATTGCGGCAAAATGCCACTCTTCGGGGAATGGATCAGCTCGGAATGGATGGACGTGAGTTGAATGGTTTTCGGCGCGTTCTGCAAATGCCTCATGGCATTATTTTAGTAACAGGCCCTACGGGAAGCGGAAAAACCTCGACCCTCTATACTGCTCTGAACGAGATCAATGATTCGGAGCGAAAGATCATCACAATCGAAGACCCGGTGGAATACCAGCTTCGCGGGGTAAACCAGATCCAGGTTTCAGAAAAAGCCGGACTGACGTTTGCTCGCGGCCTGCGCTCGATTCTTCGCCATGACCCGGATGTAATTCTTATTGGGGAAATCCGTGATGCGGAGACTGCCCAAATAGCGGTGCAGGCTTCGCTCACGGGTCACCTGGTCTTCTCGACTTTACACACGAACGATGCTCCCGGCGCGCTGACGCGGCTGGTGGATATGGGTGTCGAGCCATACCTGGTCGCTTCATCATTGGAAGCCGTCCTGGCTCAAAGGTTGGTTCGAGTCCTTTGCAAAACTTGTAAGCAGGAAGATCACTCGCCTGCAGCTCATGCTTTCAAACAACAAATCGGCATTCCAGCCAATGCGATCATCTACCGATCCGTGGGTTGCCGGGAATGCCGCCAAACAGGATTTCATGGCCGGCATGGCATTTTTGAGTGGATGGAGACTAATAATGAGATTCGGCAATTGATCCTCAAAAATGTATCGAGTGATATCATCCGTGATGCGGCCCATCGTGGAGGCATGCGCACGCTGGCCGAGGATGGATGGCGCCTGGTGCGCCAGGGCATTACCACGGCCGAGGAAGTTTTAAGTGTAACTACCGCCAAGGAGGTGGAACGCAGTACAAAAATAGCTGAGGGGGTGGAGGCATCGAATATGGGGTGAGTCTATGCCTCTTTTTCAATATAGAGCCTTGCAGCCTGACGGCATTCTCGCCGAAGGACAACTCGAGGCGGCAGGGCGACCGGAAGCATTTCGACAAATCGAAGTTTTGGGCCTGCGCCCCGTCAGCCTTTCAGAAAGGGCAGGCAACGCCCCCGGCGCCGGTTTACAAAGCGTCCTGGGAAAAATTTCTTTCGGTAAAAAGTCCGAAAAGATTTCCGGGCGGGCTTTGGAAAACTTTACACGGTTGCTCTCGAGCCTGTTGGCGGCAGGAGTGCCTTTAAGCCGCGCGTTGGTGATCCTGTATAAAGAAGCTTCTCTTCCCGCTGCCAAGGCAAAATGGAAGGAAATTCACGATTCCGTCGTGGATGGCATGTCTTTGGCCGATTCCATGGCGAAGTCACCGGATACTTTCCCTCGAGTGTATGTGGCCATGGTGCAAGCAGGAGAAACCGGCGGTTTTCTGGACCTGGTTCTGGCGCAAATCGCGGACTTTCAAGCGCGCGAGAAGGAACTCCGTTCAAAGGTTACGACCGCCATGCTTTACCCGAGCATTTTGTTTTGTTTGGCTATTGGAGTTCTCATTTTTCTTCTCACCTTTTTCATTCCGCGTTTTCAAGGCATTTTCAAAGGGTTCGGCGCATCACTTCCAATTCCAACTCAGATTGTGATAGGTGTCAGCAATGTCGTGCGCTCGTATGGGCCTTTTGTCTTAGTGGGTTTAATTGTTCTCGGGATCATGCTCCGGACCTGGTTTGCGTCGGAAAAAGGAAAAAGGATTTGGGAAGGGCTGATCTTACGAGCGCCCGTTCTTGGTCCGCTCGTAGGACAATTTGCCATGGCGCGTTTCTGCCGCATGCTCGGGACCCTGTTGGGCGCCGGCGTGCCATTAGTACAAGGGCTCAATGTGGCACGCAAATCCATCGGTAATCAAATACTGGTCGACGCGGTTTCCAACTCGATCGAACGCGTTCAACAGGGCGGGCAGTTGGGGGCTAGTTTAGCCAATTGCTCCGGTTTATTTCCGAGCTCCGTGCTCGAAATGATTTCCGTGGCTGAGGAAAGCGGCAGGTTGGATCAGGAATTGGTCAGAATTGCGCTCGTAACCGAATCCGATCTCGACCGTGAATTGCGAACCGCGGTCGCACTGATGGAGCCACTTATGCTGTTTTTTATTGCCGGCTTTATTGGAACAATCTTTATCAGCATGGTACTGCCTATATTTACATTACAGGATTACATCAAGTGACGCTTGCCTTTGTGCACTGTTAATTAACAAAAACACATCATTACAAATTCCTGCATAGAACATGAAATTAACATCCTCTGCTAAAGTGAATGCCAGCCGTCGACCCATTCAGGGGTTTACTCTGGTGGAATTGCTGCTCGTGCTTGTCATCCTTGGGATTCTCGCGGCGATTGTGCTTCCACGATTCACCAATCGTACTAAGCAAGCTCAAATCGCTGCGGCGCAAACGCAGATCTCTAATATTAAAGTCGCGCTCGACGCGTTCGACGTCGATAACGGCTATTATCCCAAAGGCAAAAACGGTCTTCAGGATCTAATTGTCATGCCTCGCGACGCGCAGAACTGGCACGGACCTTATCTTCAGACCGATACAATTCCTAAAGATCCCTGGAACAATGATTATATTTACGAATGCCCAGGGCGTCATAATCCCACCTCGTATGACCTGAGTTCCATGGGACCGCCCGGGGAGGACACGGTGATTGGGAATTGGACGATTCAAAAGCGATGAGATTGCGAGATAACAACGCCGAGACTCAACGAGCGCAAATGCTGCGTTTGGAGCCTGGAGCTTGGCACGAGCGTCCTGGCCGCCGTGCTTTCACGCTCATGGAACTGATCCTCGTCATGACAGTTCTGACCATCGCCGCTTCCATAACCGCGCCTGCTCTTGCCCATTTTTTCCGTGGACGTTCTCTCGATTCGGAAGCCCGTCGATTGCTCAGTTTGATACGTCAGGGCCAAAGCCGTGCGGTGTCTGAAGGTTTACCCATGGAACTTTGGATCGACACGCAACAAAACGCTTACGGCCTCGAAGCCGAGCCCAGTTATGAAGCAGCCGATGCGAAGGCTGTAACCTTTACTCTTGAAAAGGAAATGCAGCTTGAAGTGAATAGCGTAAATCCTGCAACTGCTTTGCAGAGTTCAAGTGCCCGCGCACAAAACTCCACAAAGAAAAGCAATCATCCTAATCTTCCATCCATTCGCTTTCTCCCTGACGGGACAATTGAGGAAACCAGTCCACCGGTATTGCGATTAAGCGGATTGGATGGGCACTCTATTTCGATCGGCTTATCTCGCAATGGCCTGAATTATGAACTGCGCGGGCGGCAAAACTAATATGTTCCGACCGCAACATGCCTGTGAACAACCCGGGAGAGTTCCCGACTCCGTGTTGCTACAATCGAAAGCCGCATTGCGCTCCACTCGCCGCGTCACCCCCTGCCTTTCGGGTTTTACCTTGGCGGAAGTTCTGGCCGCCCTCGTGTTCATGGCCATTCTGATTCCCGTCGCATTGGAAGGACTAAGCATTGCCAGTCGGGCAGGATTGGTCGCTGCACGCAGGAGCGAAGCGGCTCTGGTGGCGGAACGAGTGCTGAACGAGAACATTGTTACTACAAATTGGAATACGTCCGTTCAAAACGGGACTGTGCGGCAAGGGTTTCGGGATTTTCGCTGGACTTTGCGCAATGATCCCTGGGACCTGGATCCGAATCAGAATTCCATGCGCCTGCTTTCCGTCGAGGTCACTTTCTCCGCCCAGGGTCAGGATCATTCCGTGCGAATGAATACCCTAGTAGATAGCTCAACGCCTCTTACCCCAACCAATTCGCAACAATGAGCGGGCCTTTTCCCCATCGTAAATGTAATCGTAATCTCCGCGGAGCGGAGGTTATGATTACAATCAGGGTGAGGATGTCTTCGGCTTTCACGCTCATGGAAGTCATGCTCGCGCTCATGGTTTCAGCCATCGTTCTGGCAGCTATCGGAGGAGTCTTTTATAGCGCGATACGATTAAGGGATCGCACTGCTGCGATGCTGGATGAATCGACACCTTTGCATCAGGCACTGAACATATTGCGCCGCGATCTTCAAGGAACTCTGCCGCCAGCAGGCGTGTATGCCATGGCCGGCGACTTCAGAAATGAACAAATCAGCGGTGGCATTGGGCAGAATTTTCGACTTACGTTTTTCACCTCCAGCGGGGTGATCAATGAAAACACGCCTTGGGGCGAGGTGCAGCAAATCAGCTATGAATTGCGAGACCCGCTCGTGCGAACCAGCGCCAGCGGGCGGGAACTGATCCGAACCGTTACGCGAAACCTGTTGGCCACCGGAGCACAAGAACAACATGACCAGTTTTTATTGGGCAATGTCGGCAGCCTTGAGTTCGCCTGCTATGATGGTTACGACTGGCGTGATTCCTGGGATACAAGCCTCACTGATACTAATTTACCTTCCGCGATTCGAGTCCGTTTACAATTCGCTACCGAGAGCGGGGTTGACACGCGTGGTCAGCAACCATTCGAGATGATAGTGCCCTTGCTCTGTCAATCGCGCACGAACCAGACTCAAACTGCAAGCACCGGAGGAACGCCGTGAAAAGCTCCACGCTCCACGCTCCAGGCTTCACGCTCCAAAGGCCCATCCCCGCTTTGAAGTTTCGCAATCGCTCGACCCGCAGTGTAGAAGGTTCAACGTTCATCATCGTATTATGGGTCGCCTTTGGCCTGGTCAGCATGGCACTTTATTTCGCGAATTCCATGAGCTTCGAGTTGCGTGCAGCAGATAATCGCGTTTCTGGATTGCAGGCTGAGCAGGCTATCGAAGGGGCAGTCCGTTACGTCAGCTACCTGCTTTCGACGCAGATTTCCAATGGCTCGAACGGCTTCCTTCCTGATCCTGCAATTTACTTAAGTCAGGCGGTAAAAGTGGGCGACTGCCATTTTTGGTTGATTGGACGCGACACCAACAATTCCGTCGGCCCAGCTCAACTTGCTTTCGGCCTGATGGACGAGGCTTCAAAGTTAAACCTCAACAGTGCGCCTAGTAATATGCTGGCGGCCCTTTTGGTTTCGCTACCGCGAGCCAACCAGGACCTCGCGGCGGCAATCCTCGATTGGCGGGATACCAATGTTACTGGTGTTTACCAAACCTATTATGCCACTCGCCCGCAACCCTACCAATGCAAAAGCGCTCCTTTCGAAACAGTCGAGGAGTTGCGTCTCCTTTTCGGCGCCGACATGGAAACTCTCGTCGGCGAAGATTTGAACCGGAATGGAATTCTGGACGTGAATGAAGGAGCAGACAATAACAATGCAGTCCTTGAACCCGGCATATTGGAGTATTGCACAGTCTATAGCCGTGAACCCAACACCTACAGCAATGGCGTCGCTCGAGTAAGTCTTCGAAACGTTAGCTCCACAGGTCCTTTTGCGACGCTGTTGCAAAACGCGCTCGGTGCAGCCAGGTCGCAGCAGATTTTAGTTAATCTGGGGTTGCTTAACCAGGGCAACAACGGGTCTGGACGAGGACCTGGCGGCGGAGGCCAGGAACCGCCACCTCGACCCATCACCTTTACAAGTCCTCTGCATCTCTATCGCAATAGCAAGATGACCGCCGACGAGTTCGCCAAACTCTCGAATGCTATCACAACTGTTACCAATTCTTACATCGATGGCCGCGTCAATGTGAATACCGCCAACTCCAAAGTGCTCGCGTGCCTCCCTGGGTTGGATTCCAATCCACAGCTTGCAGACACCCTCGTATCGTATCGTCAATCGAACCCTGATAAACTTGGCTCAGTGGCCTGGGTGGCCGACGCACTAGGCGACAATAATGCGAGCGTTTTTGCGGCTTTGCAAGCTACCGACTGTATTACGACTCAGAGCTTTCAAGTCAGCGCCGATGTAGCTGCGCTCGGCCCGAACGGACGCGGTTATCACCGCGTCCGATTCGTGTTCGATACAAGTGATGGCACGCCGAGGATTGTTTACCGACAGGATTTGACTCACCTGGGCTGGGCCCTGGGTAAGGAGATCCGTGAAACCATGCTATTTGCCAAAACGACACGATGATCGATTTACTTAATTTGCAAAAGCGAAAGCAGAGGCGTCTCTCCAGTTTGCTCGGATTGTCTCTCCACGGCAGCCGCCTGGAGGGGGTTGTTCTGCGAAAAAACAATGGCGCGTTGGAAGTCCAACAGACCTTTTCGGTTTCGTTGTCTCTCGATCCACTGACCGCTGACGTAGAGCTGGTAGGACGCGAGCTTCGCAATCATTTGGATGCCGCCGGGGTCCGCGAACGTTATTGCGTAATGGGTCTGCCACTGAAATGGGCACTGACCACACACGCCCAGGTCCCCGATTTGCCGGAAGCCGACATGGCCAGTTTGCTACAAATTGAAGCAGAGCGAGGTTTCGCCGCGGATGCCTCCACTTTACACTATGCAGCCTCGAAATGCCGGTTGCCGGATGGCAAGCAACAAGTGTTGTTGGTCGGTGTTCCGAAAAACCATTTGATCTTGATGGAGCAAGCCTTGCGAGCTGCTCGCCTCAAACCGATCAGCTTTTCGCTCGGGATAACGGCGTTGCAGCCACCTAGCAGTGATCCTGCTGGCGGCACCCTGGCGTTGGTAATTGGTGACACCAACGTCGGCCTGGAAATCACTTGCGGCGGTGGCATCGCCGCCCTGCGGGCGTTGGAAGGCGCACTCGAAGTGGAGGGCACCCGAAAAATTCTCCATGCCGACCTCGTCGCGCGCGAAGCCAGGATTACACTAGGCCAATTACCAGCCGGCCTGCGCGAAAGTGTCCGGCGCGCTCGTATTTTTGGCCCGCGCGATTTGGCGCAGCAATTAGCCGATGAAATCGAGCTCCGCCTCGAGTCGATGGGTTTGAAAGTTGAACCTGTCACTCGCTATGCAAACGACGAATTCGGTTTGCGGTTGCCGGCGGAGACACCAGTCTCGCCGGCCGCGAGTCTTGCTGCTGGCCATCTCGGCGGTCGTAGGGCTGCTTTTGAATTGCTGCCGCCTCGAGTGACTCCCTGGCAGCAGATGGTCGCCAGGTATTCTTCCGGCAAGTTTCGAATGGCTGGCGCCACCGCCGGTGTAATCATTCTCATAGCTGCAGGCGCCTTTTTGTATCAGCAATGGGATCTCATACGTTATCGCTCTCGATGGAATGTCATGGCAAAAAAAGTCCGGGAATTGGAAAACCTCACCCAGCAAATTCACCAGTACCGTCCGTGGTTTGATGATTCCCTGGGAGGATTGACCATCCTGCGCCAGGTCACCACCGCTTTTCCTGAAGACGGGGTGGTCACCGCCAAATCTGTTGAAATTCGCGATATGAATATAGTGACCTGCACCGGCACGACTCGAGATAACGCCTCTTTGCTGCGCACTTTGGATCGTTTGCGGACCAACAATGCGGTTTCGGAAGTTCGCACTGTCCAGATCCGCGGTTCAAAGCCGCCTCTGCAATTCACTTTTGATTTTCATTGGACGGAAGGAGGCCGGAGTGAAAATTAAGAACCGTCAACAGTTGCTTATCATTGGAGTGATTGCGGTCGCGGCCATCTTTGCTGGTGATAAGGTGATCCTGACCCCGCTGGGAAATCTTTGGACCGCGCGGTCAAAACAAATCGCGGAACTTAAGAAAAAAGTCGAGAGCGGCGCACAACTGATTCAGCGTGAACAAAGCCTCCATAACCACTGGAACCAAATGCGCACCAACACGCTGCCGGTTAATCCCTCTCGAGCCGAGCAGCAACTCCTGCGCGCCTTCGATCGTTGGTCTCAGGATAGCAAGATCAGCATCACCTCCCTCAGTCCTCAGTGGAAACACGATTCCGACGATTATATGACCCTCCAATGCAGAGTGGAAGCCGCCGGGAATATGGGCGCGGTAAGCCGCTTCCTCTACGATGTAGAGAAAGATCCCATGGCTCTTAGGCTTGAAATCGTCGAGATTAGCTCACGGGACGCAGAAGGGCAGCAATTGGCGCTAGGTTTGCAGGTAAGTGGCTTGGTGCTAACACCACAGGAAAAACGGCCATGATAAAAAGAACTTCGAAATCTCATGCCTCGTTTTCGGATTGTCGCCGCTGCGGGCCGGGACGTTCCGCGCTCCGGACCGCCAACCATCCCGGTTCGCAGCAGCACCGAAAACATAAGGGTTTATCATTGCTATACCGAAGCGCATTCAAAATGGGGCTTTTGATGTTGTTCTTTACTTTCCTTGGAGTATTGAGCTCCAACGCACAAACCAACTCCAACGCTCCCTCGCGATTCGATTACTCTGCATTCCGAATCATCAGCAATCGCAACATATTTAATCCGCGCCGTTCGGCTCAGTACGTGCCCAGTGAGCGAACAACGCGCCGCTCCACCTCCCGAACCGACTCATTTGCCCTGGTTGGAACCATGAGCTATGACGCAAAGGGACCGCTCGCTTTCTTCGAGGGTACTAGCGCCGAGTATCGCAAGGTTTTGAAGCCAAACGACAGCATCGCGGGATTCACCGTGGCGGCAATCGAGGTATCCCATGTGAAACTCGCTTCGCCAACCAACCAGGTGGATTTACGAGTAGGCATGCAACTGAACCACGACGAAAATGGAAGTTGGCACGTTGCCGAACGAACTGAAACTGTTGCCCCGACGCCTTCCTACCCAAACTCCTCTTCTCGTTCCTCCACAGGAAGGCCCAGCTTCACGGGTACGCGCCCAACAGCCACTTCTACTAACAACGTTTCCACAAATACTCAAGCGGGAGATCCACAACCCGTCGGAGATGGCACACTTCCACCTGATTCAATTGAACCAGCTGAACCAGGCGCTCCCGCTCCCGGGTCGGCGCCCGCCGGAAACGCGAACGACGTGCTTGAAATGCTCCGGCGCCGAGCCGCGGCTGAACGCGGAGAAGGTTCACAATGAAAACTCAGAATCCTGTTCACATTATGAAAGTTATCCAAGTACTCATACTGGTCACGGCCTTTTCCCCACTATATTCAATAGAAGCCGCGGAACCTGCCGACACGACGACTGCAAAACCAGCCGCCGAGCCAACTCCAGTACAGGCAGCGGTGACACCGGACAAACCAGAAACCAATTCTGTGGCTCCCGTAACCCAGGCTAATGGCACTAACGGCCTGCGCATGAACTTTCGCGGTGCCTCCCTGGAAACGGTCCTCAGCTATTTAAGCGAAGCAGCAGGATTTATCATTAACGTCAGACCAGGCACCTCTGTCCGCGGCAAAGTGGATGTTTGGAGTAACGATACCCTCACAAAGGAAGAAGCTCTCGAACTGCTCGACACCGTCCTGAACCAAAACAGTCTGGCCGCGATCAGAAATGGGAAAGTGTTGAGTATCGTCAATCGGGATGAAGCAAAAACACAAAATGTTCCCGTTATCCAGGAAGCTGATCCCGCTAAAATCCCTTCAACTGATCGGATTGTCACTCAGATCATTCCAGTCCGTTTCGTCGAAGTCGCCCAGTTGGTGAAAGATTTGCAGCCGCTGCTGTCGGTGCAAACCACAATTACTGCCAACGAGGCGGGCAACTCTTTGGTGATCACGGATACACAGGCCAATATTAAAAAAGTCGCCGAGGTCGTTCGAGCCATCGATATGGGGGCGGAAGATGTGGGCCTCGTAAAGGTGTTTCACCTTCAACATGCCGACCCCAATGAAACGGCGGACCTCCTGACAAATCTTTTCCCTGACGACAGCCGCACAGGGGGAAGCCAGGGTTCTCAATTTGGAGGCCGCTTTGGAGGCTTTGGAGGATTTTTTGGCCGGGGCGGTGGTGGAGGAGGTGGTTTCGGTGGCGGTGGCGGTGGCGGTGGCGGTGGCAATCAAGGTGGCACCGGCAATAACCAAAACCAAAGACTCAGGAAACGCAATCGTGTAGTCGCAGTGGCAGATCCCCGCACGGCCTCTGTGGTAGTCACCGCGAGCAGGGATTTAATGGCCCAGATTGAAGGAGTGATTGAAGACTTGGATTCCGATGCAGCAAATCAGCAAGGCATCGCCATATTCCATATGCAAAATGCCCAGCCCCAGGAAGCGTTGCAGGTGTTTCAGGACATTTTCAACAAGAACAATCAACAGAACAATCGCAACAATACCGCCAATCAAACGAGTCCACTCACTGGCCGGAGCACCGCCCAAAACCAGCAAAACAACAACAACAGCTCCAGGACCTCTACAATGAACGGCAACTCACGAGGAATCGGCGCCGGCAGCAGTTTCGGACAGTAACCTTTTTGAACCCAAGAAATTTAACCATGAACCATCTTTGTTTTAATAGGTCGCTCTCAGTAAGATTATGGCGGTTGTCCAAACTTGTGCTCTATGTTGCGCTTTGCGTCTTCATGATGTCTCAGGCTTTTGCGCAATTTGGCCCAGGAGGGTTCGGCGGCGGCGGATTTCAAGGCGGAGGTGGCGGGGCCAATGCCAACCGCTCCCGCACGAGTACCCGCACGTACCCAGCCAACGGTTCCGTCGGGGATGCGGTCATATCGATCGACCCCGAAACACGGAGTCTGATCGTCATCGCGGACGAAAAAACCCGGGAATATATCTCCCAGGTGGTGTCCAATCTTGACCGGCCCAAACCGCAGGTCCTGATCAAAGTCGTCTTCCTGGAGGTCACTCATAATAAAGCCCTGGATATCGGCATCGAGGGATCCTACAACCATAATATAGGAAATCCTCTTACGACGGGGTTCACTACAAATTTCCAAGTGTTGAATCCTGGAACGACCAACGCTGCAATCTTTCCTCAAAGCATTGATCCCATTCAGAAAAGTCTTTCTGCCTCGAACATATTTAGTCTGGCCAATGCCGGAAATCCTGCCGGTCTCTACCAACTCATGGGACAGGATTATACAGTAACTTTGCGGGCAATTGCGCAGTCCGGGAACGCCAGGATACTCTCGCGACCCTCAGTCATCGCCCGCAACAATCAACCGGCTACTATTAATATAGGTCAACTCGTGCCTTTGGTCTCGGCTGCTCGCTACGACACTTTCGGCAATCAGATCAATTCGATCAATTATCAGAACGTAGGCATCATCCTGCGCGTGACTCCCTTCATCACTTCGGAAGGTTTGGTCGAAATGATTCTTTCGCCTGAGACTTCCGAATTGGTACAGGATCGTTCGCAATGGGTGCCGATCTCCACGGGAATAGGTGGAACGGTCAGCGCACCTCTGATCAACTCACGAAATGCGGACACAGTGGTCGTTACCCCGGATGGTCAGACTGTCATTATCGGCGGCCTCATGTCCGATACGAAAGCCGAATCGGTAACCAAAATACCTTTTTTGGGTGACGTCCCTTTGCTGGGGTATCTTTTCAGACATACCATCACCAGCAACGTGAGAACCGAACTCATGATCTTTCTCACTCCACATATTATTCAGGCGCCCACGGAAGTCGCTGCATTAACGGAGCGGGAGCGGGTCAAATCGGATGCCGCCAATGGTCTAACCGAGAAAGAGCTGAATGATTTTCTGGATACTATTCCCATAAAGGGGTCAGGGGTTCCTTCCAAAAAGGCCCCCAGGAAATGAGCCGGTGAATGGAATTAACTCGTCGCACCGCATTGGTTTATGCCGTCCTGGCAGCCATCTGGCTTCTGGTACTAGGTTGGCAGTTCCAGGAACACCGCCGTGTAACGGAGGCAGCCAAAGCTGACCTGCGCAGCCGTTCCAAGGATATCGCCAAAACCGTGAGTGCGTTCATTCGCGGCTCTCGTTTTCGCGGTGTGATGCTTCAGGAACGTTTGGAACCCGTTCTCAATGAGATGGTCAATGGGCGCACCAATGAATTAACCAGTTCGAGCGAGTTGATTGGAATAAAACTCTTTAACGCCGTCGGTGAATCAGTGGCATCCGCGGGTATCCCTATTGATCTGGACCAGAAAGAGCTAGTGCAGGAAGGAGAAAGATGGGGGCACAAAAGTGTGGTTCTTGTCAATCCGGTGAACCTTGGAGCAAGCCTGACTTCCGAAGGAACAACCAATCCGACGGTCGTTTTGTCCAGGCATGATTTGAGGCAAGGCGAGAGCAGCAGCACTCCCACACCACCTGCGAATTCTGAAGGACCACCGCGGCCCCCAGTGCCCCCGGGAGAACGGGATACACGCCGGCGCGAAGGCGAGGGAAGGACCAGACGTCCCTGGTGGCGAGGGATGGAAGAAAAGGAGATGGAAAAGCGCTCGTTGCACGGACTGGTCATGGCCATGTCCACCGAGTCGCTCCAGGCTATGATTACGCGCGATCTTTGGTTGCGCTCGATCATTGTTTTTTTGGCGACGATTTCGGCGATCGGTTCAGGATTGGCCTGGCGAAATTTGTTAAAAACCTCGGAATTACAAATTCGTCTAGTCCGAGTCAGCGAGATGAACACGCACCTGAAAGAAATGAATCTTGCGGCGGCCGGCCTGGCCCACGAAACTCGAAACCCTCTCAACATCATCCGTGGGATGGCGCAAATGATTTCGCGCCGAGAAGATGCTCTTCCTGAAGTGCGCGAGAAAACACGTGGCATCATAGAGGAAACGGACAAAGTGACGGCCCAATTGAATGAGTTCATTAACTACTCCCGCCCACGTGAGGTTCGTCGCTCTAAACTTGCGCTTACGTCGATTATCAATGAAGTGGTCAGGGCCTTGACCTTTGACCTGGAGGAAAAACAAGTGCGCCTGGATGTGAAAGGAGAGACACTCACCATCGAGGCAGATGAACAACTACTTCGACAGGCCCTTTTTAACTTAATCCTCAACGCAATCCAAGCAGTTGATGCCAACGGCCATATCGAAGTATTTACAGAACGGCTTAATGCCTCAGAAGCCATGCTGGAGGTGCGTGATAATGGACCGGGCGTTCCCTTGGAACACCGCGATGAAATTTTTAAACCGTATTTTACCGCCCAAAAACACGGCACCGGATTAGGCCTTGCCGTCGTTCAACAAATCGTTCTCGCACACGAGTGGGAGATCCAGTGCTTGCAAAACGAGGCGCGGGGAGCGGTGTTTAGGATTAGCCATTTGAGGTTGGCGGGGGAGTAGCAAAATCCGAAGCCCGAAATCCGAAATCCGAAGGGAATCGGAAAAGCTTTGTCCTTCGTATGCTTTTTTCGGATTTCGGAATTCGGTCTTCGGATTTTTAAACAGAAACCAGTTTAGAATAGAGCCCAACATAATTCCGCACCATGGCTTCGGCAGTCATTCCTTTTTTAACAATGGACGGCCGACATTGAGAGCGGAGTTTTTCGAGCAGTTTCTCATCAGAGATAAGCCGATCCAATGCCGCACTTAGGGCTGCGATATCGCCTGGTGGAACCAACAGTCCGTTGACTTCATGCTCGATCAGTTCTGGAATACCTCCCGCCCGGCTGCCCACGCCGACACAGCCATAGAACAGCGCTTCCTGGAGCGATAACCCAAGTCCCTCTTGCAGGGAAGGAATAGCGATGATCGAGCTTGTTTGCATTCGCCGCATTGTTTCTTCGTCGCTTAACCAGCCGGGCAGGTGGACGCGCTGGGCTAAGTGGTGAGTGGCGATACAATGCTGAATTTTTTGAAAATCCTCGGTCACACCGACACGCCCGATGAGTTCGAGGTCCCATTTGGGGTGTTTATTTGCAATACGCGCAAAAGCCTCGACCAGGTTAGGTTGAGCTTTGCGACCGCCTATCGTGCCGATGCAAAGGATAACTGATCTGCGCTCAATCAAATTCAGAGGTATCGCCTCGGCTGGCAAAAGTGAATGATAGAGTTGCCCGATTTTATTGTGAAACAGAGGAAACATCCGCCCGAGCCGCGCCTGATCATGTTTCGAAACGCAGACCTCCCACCTCAGCACTCGATAGACCTGGGCACGGCTGAGCAATGCGTAAGCCTGGGCGAGTAACTTATACGCAAAAGGGCGGCGTGGATGAACCCCGCAATTGAGCCACTCCATTACCAAGTGATTCGTGCTTAAACAAGGCACCCCCCGGCGAGCGAGGTGGTACACCGGGCTCTGGAGGAGACGATTACTGCGCCACTCGTATGTGCCTCCGAAATGAAAATGCGCAAGCTGGATATTCTGGCGACGCAAATTCTCCGCCAACTGGCGTGCAGTGTCCGCGCCGGCGCTCTTCTGATCCCAGCTCAAATGGCCGCAAATGAGTTTTTGAAAGTTTTTAGGCAGTTCACTGGCATTCGGATCTCCGGAGACCAGCAACAGTTCGAAACCTCCACTCAAACGAATCAACAACTCCCGCACAAGCACCTCGGTTCCTCCCTGCTGCATAAGCGGGTATTCCAGGGCGATGGCGATTCGCGGACGATGCCCTGACGCTCTTATACGGGTGGCGGGGGATATCTCAGCCGGCATTTACTGCACTCTGAACGCCAGGTGGCAAAGCTTCAAGTTCAATAAGGGCTATAGGCGCTCACACGGAAAAACCCCGCAAGCCGAGCAGGAAGCAGCAACGCAGCTTCCTGCTCGCAATTCTAGGTGTTTGCCCGGCTCAAGGATATTTCAACCGGAAGAAGGTGTTCGTGGCAGTTAAAGGAATTGTAACGGTATTTTGGTTATTAACTACGACCACTGGCTGTCCCACCGTCGTCCAACTATTCGGGTTGTTTAGATCGGTTGTTTGCTGCAGAACGAAGTTTCTACAGGTTAGCGGCCAGGAGATTATGATATTACTACCCTGGAGAACAACGGACAACGATGGCGTGATATCGTCGGACCATGTAATTACCTGCGAACAGGTGTTGGTGTTGTTACAAAGGTCTACTGCCGTATAGGTCAGAGTGCGGGTACGGTCACAACCGTTCGTTACGGTGACCTGGCTACAGGTCACTGTGGCTGTACCGCAGCTATCCGTGGCCGTGACATTATAGGTCGCGCAAGTGGGGATGCTCGCTGGCGCTGGATTCGTACCGAGATTCAGCGTCGTCGCGGGACAATTGGCCAGCACCGGACCAGTAGTATCCACTGTCCAGGTGATTACCTGCGTGCAAGTCCGGTTGTTCCCGCACGGATCCGTCGCCGTGTAAACAAGCGTCCGTGTCCGCCCACACCCATTGGTCGCGTCGGTCTTCGTGCATGTGATGGTCGGCACGCTGCAATTATCCGTCGCCGCCACATTGCTCGGACTCAAATCACAA
>Ga0163163_10000097_pt1 | contig 92228 bp, 81 predicted proteins | sample S65metaG_FD_119766 | JGI IMG/M metagenome (GOLD analysis project Ga0163163, IMG submission 119766) | Switchgrass rhizosphere microbial communities from Kellogg Biological Station, Michigan, USA - S6-5 metaG | ecosystem: Host-associated > Plants > Roots > Rhizosphere > Soil | place: USA...
AACAGAAAACCAAAGATCTTTACCACGGATGGGACCGGAGAAACGCAGGATAAAGACAGGGCAGACGTCTGAGAGCAAGTCCGTCTGTTTCTTCCGATCTTATCCGGTCTGCTCCGGTCCCATCCGTGGTAAAATTCTTCGGGTCTTTAGATGTTTGTTTTTAGAAAACGCGCGACAAAACAATAACAGAAAACCAAAGATCTTTACCACGGATGGGACCGGAGAAACGCAGGATAAAGACAGGGCAGACATAACATACGGAACAAAAACACCCTTTCGGAGGACGCCTGAGCGTTTTTCCGCCGTAACCACGCAATCGCGATGATCTCCCCAATTAGTTCCGAATCTGTCCCGACGATGTCTGAGAGCAAGTCCGTCTGTTTCTTCCGATCTTATCCGGTCTGCTCCGGTCCCATCCGTGGTTAAATTCTTCGGGTCTTTGGATTTTTTTTTTAGAAAACGCGCGGCAAAACAAAAACAGAAAACCAAAGATCTTTACCACGGATGGGACCGGAGAAACGCAGGATAAAGACAGGGCAGACGTCTGAGAGCAAGTCCGTCTGTTTCTTCCGATCTTATCCGGTCTTCTCCGGTCCCATCCGTGGTAAAATTCTTCGGGTCTTTGGATGTTTTGATTTTGGGTTATCCCTGTTCTTCGTAATACTATCCGTGGTCAATCTAGTCACACGTTCCACCGTTCGTACTTTCGCAACACAGCCTTCACGTCGAGCAACAGATCCAACTGCGCAAAGCTTTCGTAAGTGCCTCCATGTGGCCAGGAGCGCACGAGTCCAAGTTTGTCGCGGTTCCGAAACCAAAAGGCTACCTGCTCGACGGCGGCTTGTTCGAGATCGTCAGGCAACGGCGTTTGTCCAACATCAGGGCTGGTGCCGGGTAGCACGTAACCGCCGGTGTAGGTCACGCGCCCTTGCTCGCGGTAATTGCCCAGCGCCTGGGTCAATGAGATCACGCACCCGCGTCGGATCAAATGTTCCACACCGATCTGTTCTCTCCAGCTTTCGGTTTCATTGCTCTTCAGCTCGAACTTACTGACACTTTCGATAGGATAACAGGCCGTCCGAATCTCAATCTCCTCGCCATTGAATTCTTCAAGAGCATTGAGGCTTCGGGCGAACGTGCGATTGCATTCGTGATCGAACCGTGCCGATACCGTTTTGATGGCGTTCGTCAGCAAATCGTCAAAATCGGTCGTAATGATGGCCAGGCGTGCTTTTATGGTGCTTAATTGTGTGAGCATTTTTTTGGTGATTTTAGGTTGAATCCTGTCCCCTCGTTCTCCTGCTCTCCCCTCCTCCTCGTCCTCGTCCTCGTCCTCGATCCCCGATTCCCCAAGAAAAAAGGGATCGAGGACGAGGACGAGGACGACGACGAGGAGGAAAATGACTAGGAGGGAGGTTTCCCCCGGCGCATGGAAATTATTCCACGCGCCGGGGCGCAGCATGCTTTTCGTTTAACTCGCCGCGGTAATCAAGGCGGCCGTGGCATCCACCGCCGCATAGTCGAAGTCAATCTCCTCGATGAAGCGGACCGCGAGTTGGTCGTTGACGAAATAGACGTGTTCGCTGGTATCGATGCGCGGGCTGCCATGTTCGCCCATCCACCAAAACGATAAGGCGCCGAAGACAGCGATGGGAGTGTCCGCAGCGGCGCTGGTGCTGAAAGCCTGGAGAACATCCGTCCACACGATGGGATAGCCGTCCAAAATTGCCGTCCCATCCGGCAACCGCTGATAGACATTGGGTTCAGCAGTCGTTTTGAACGTGGGAAGTTGTGTTTCCCAGGTGCTGTCCAGGTAATAAGCGGAAAGACGGCCACTGAGAGCGGCCTTGTTCACCTTGGTGCGCAGCGTGCGAAAGTCCGCCAGCGTTGCATCGCTGGGTTTCGTTTTAGTCGCTGCCAGCGTAACCGTCCTGGAATTGTCCCGCGCGATTTGGACAACGCCTTTGACGGATTCGAACGTGCCGCCGCCATCGGCCAGGAACCCCCACGTGTCTTCCGCCCGAGCAAACTCGACTGCGCCATAGCGCGCCAAAAACTGGCCCATGGCCACGATGCTTTGTTGATCTATTTCACGCGGCAAGCGGACAATGCCTCCGATCTTATGCGACTCAAGTGAAGCAAAGGTGATCGTCGGAGATTTCTCGCCGAACGCAGCCGAGATGGCGATCGAGCCGAAGGCCGGGCGAGTGCCCATCCGGGCCGGACGCGAAGTGCCCATGCCGATGGGATAGGGAGACATGCGCCGGCGCACCACGCCGAAGTCACTGATCAGCTCGCGAATTTCCCCGCCATACTCGGTTGGCAGCGGGATGTCCGTGGTGGTTAAGGCGGCCTTCGAGACGAAGCCAAGCGATTCACGGGCGAAGCCCATCAGAGAATCCCGTTGAGCAGGCAAAGAGGCCAGCGCCTCGAGTTTCCCACTGCGCTCGCAGTGCAGGATGAAGTGTGCGGACAGATGTTTCGCGCAGTCATCACTGACCAACCCGGCGGTGCGCACTCGCGGAGCGTGGCTTCTCGCTGCCATCAGCCGGCGCACGTCGCTGACCTGCTGTCTCAGTTGCGCATTTTCGTCCTGAATTCCTTTGCAGGCGATGGGCAGGCCGCGCAATTCCGCCCAACCCCCTTTGAGCTCGCCCAGGATGCTTTGGAATTCCTTGATTTGATCCTCGGTCAGCGCCAGGGGAACTGAGGCAAGGACCAGGCCTCCGTAGAAGGACGAGTGGAAATGAATGAGTGCCAGAGCGAGTCCGGCCAAAATTGCCAGACCGATCAGCAACGGAATCGAGGTGATGGTGGGATAGCAGGAGCCCGGTTCGGATTTACCAACCCTGCTAAACAAGGATGCGAAGTACTGTCGTTGAACTGTTTTGTTTTCTGTTTTCATGGATTTGTAACTGCTTGGTGATGGGCATAGGCCCGCACCGGTTAATGAATGGGCGCTCGCCAGCCATTCGGTGGTATTCGCGAGGCACTCAGGTATTGCGCAACACCTGAAGAACATCGCGTGCGAGCTGCAGTAACTGCGCTTCGTCGCCTCGGACACCTGAAGCGCGGGCATGGGTGTCACGGGCCGCCGGGCTGCTGCGGGAAGAGGAAAATGGGGTGATGGAGTGGTGGAGCGGTGGAGTAATGGGCTCCGCTTGAACGGAATTGGAAATACTGGCTAAGAGATCGACTAGTTCCTGGAGGTCACTTTTTTCAATCGCGCCTGCTTTTAGACCAAGCTGGAGGGCATTGGGATTCGCGGGAATGCCTACGGCGGAAACTTCGAGAAGCTCCTGCTCGAGGTAGCGGCGACGGAAAGTGGAAAGTGTCGAGGGTCGAGTGTCGAGGGGGATAGGGCGCCTCACTCCGTGGGCACCGTCTTCTCTTCCCCCTCTCCCATCCGATGGGAGAGGGGGCATCGGCGCGCACGGAGTGACTCGTCCTATCGATGTCCGCTCCGAGCCGCCATCTCCATTTTCCCAACGCAACGGGATGAAACCCACCGAGACAGCGTTGAGGAATTTGCCCTTGTATAATCCGTAGGCAATGCGGGCCATGGGATTGGCATCGACAGCGAATTGAACCCGTTGGAAAAGCGCTGGGCGCCCCGCGGCAAGGCGCACCTCGGTCAGCAACGCTTTGCCTAAAGTGAAGATCACATCACCGTACTGGTGGGCGTTTTGAAAAACAGGGTTGCGACGATAGGACTCCAAACGCCATCCGCTTGCAGCGATAATTTCGTCGCAACGATCGAGCGTTTCATCACTGGCAATAAAATCGAGTATCGCAGAAGGCGTGCGAGTGCTCTGCTCATCGGCCATGGACGGCAAGGGAGCGAGGCTGGACGATGGTTCGCTAATATCGACCTGCAGCCCACTGCGCAAACCCTGGCGGCCATCGCATAAAGTAACAAACCGCTCAAATTCGGCAGGAACCCGGTGCGGCAAGTTTAAATTTGGTGTGGATTGTGCATTCATATTTTAGTGTTGTTCCTTGGTGGCAAGTCTCACCCGCCACCGCAGCGCTTTGTTTTGGATAACTGATGAAAGAAATCGGGAGGCTCAAACCCCGTACGGGTGACCTGTTTATAGCAAGAAAGCCCACTTGATTTATCTTTTTGTTTTTCGGCGGCACGAAATCCGACCGGCGGCCGCACTGGTGATGGATCCAAATCTGACTTCTGCGCCCAGAATGGTTTCCATCGCGCCGCCGAAAAACAAAAAGAAGGAATCGTTTTAGAACGCCGTGGATCTATAAACAGGTCACCCCGCTGGGGTTTGCAGGGAAAGCCTGCTATCCGTGCACCGGGCTGAAGCCGCGGTGTTAATGAGAATCGGCTATTTATCATGGGGTTTATTGTTGAGAGCCGGCGTTCCTTTCTTCACTTCGGGTTTCGGATTTCGGACTTCGGATTTTCCCAGTGATTTCGTTATAAATCCCGCGCACCCTCTCGACTAAATGTTCGCGGGTCTCCTGCAAACCCGACCCTTCGTTGAGCGCATCCGCTATTCGTTTGGCCAGCTCGATAACCTCCTGCGCGAGAAAATTCCGCACTCGAAAAACAGCCTCAGCGCTTGCTCCATCCGGAAGTTTCAACAATTCGAGTTGTGCCATTTCAGCGTTGAGATCGAAAATGGAAGCGACCGGGTTCTCGGCGGATAAAGGAATAGAGGTATTTGCGAGCTTCGCCAGAACACGGCCGCGTTGTTCAAAAAAGAAACGGCGAAACCGGTTGATGAGTTGTGCGTCTGGAGTGAATTCGAGCGCGGTGGCGTCCCGCAATGTACCCTTGGCCACAGAACGGATCGGTATTGGAATGCCTTCGCCGGCAGGATCATCCTCCCCCGATTCGGGTGCTTGCAGTTTTTCGAAAAGGCCGCTCAATCGCTTCAGAGGATCTTTCTGGTCAAAGTCCCGCTCGACGTCGTGCAACGAGGCGGTGGAACAGGAGCTGAGGATATCTCGTTTTCCAGCAGAGGCATCTCTCCCAACCTCAGCCAGGTTCGCCCCAATGTACCCGCGGTCTCCCCAGGGCAGCCGTCGAAACCCAAGATCCAGGACCCGGTTCAATTCATTGAACGGAACACCCATATCGAACACCGAGCGGGCAGTGGCCAGGCGATCCCGTTGCGCTTTCTGCATGATCGGAAGGCTGTCCAGATCGAACCAGCCCACGGCGTTTGGATCGAGCGTCTTTACGGTAACGTCCTCGCCTGCTTCCAAACGCCGGCACAATGGCCCTACGCGATGTTCGATGAAATTGAGACGCGCTCCAGAAACCACGTCATACTTTGAGTTGTCGGTCGTGGTAACGATTTCTTCGGGCACGCCAAAGGCCGCGCAAATTTCTGAGCGCGAAAATTTTCGATTTTCCAGGAACTGCAAATCGCCGCTGGAGAGATGGGGCTGGACGACCTCCGAGGTGTTCCAGAGCAGCAAAGGATTATCGGCCGTGCCCGCGCGACGTTTGCGTTCACGCAAAGCGGCCTTGAGTTGCTCGCGTTGCTCGGGGCTGGTTTGCTCCTTCATCCGCACCACCAGCCCGAGATCTCCATTATTCTCCATCACTCCTTTCATGAACGAGCCCGCGGCGAAGTCCGTTTGGGCCGCCAACGACGCCACACGCAACGGACCCAACCCGCGCCAAAAGTTGAAGGGATTGGACAATTTCTCAAACCAAACTTCTTCAGGCAGGAATACCTGGCTGGAGAGCGGTGTCTCGCGCCCAAAACCGGTGTAGCGCCAGCCGATCAGTTGGTGGTCTTCAATGATGTGATGGAAATGGGCGGGATCCGGGATGATCACCCTGAGGAGATGGGAGGAGCCGCCCTTACTATGCGGGGACAGATTGGGGAGTCCGCCCTCGCCCCTGCCCTCTCCCCCGGGAGAGGGGGATGGCACGAAGCCCTGTTCGTAGATGGGGATGCGGAAGCATTCGCCGCGAAGCATCAGCCAGATCAGACGCAATTCCCAGTATTGAAATCGGTTGATTTGTGGATGGGGCTGATCGTAGAAATCAACCAATGGTCCGCTGGTAATCAGGTTTTCTCGTCCTCGTTCTCCGCTCGAAAACAAGAAGGGAATATTTCCTATCTGCTCGGCCAGAACATTGATGGCGCGGTATACCCAGACAACCTGTTCATAGGCATTCGCAAGAAAAGGTGTGCGATAGTCTGGCACGTCACCACGCAACCAGGCATCGGCGTAAGGAGCAAAAGTCTTGGCAACGGGCGGAGTTGCTCGAGCGATGTTAAAGCCAAAGAAGCGCATGGGGTTTAGGGAGGGATGGTGTTGTTGGCATGTTTACGGTGATTTTGTTCGAGTGCTGTTCTTGTTAGGAGGCTGTGTAAAATCCGAAGGTCGAAATCCGAAGACCGAAGGAAGCCGAACACCGAAACACGAGTTCTTGGCGCGAGTCTCGAATTCGACCTTCGGACTTCGGACTTCGGATTTCGGACTTCGGACTTCGGACTTCGGACTTCGGATTTCGGATTTCGGATTTCTTTCGTCATTATAAGTTTAGGGAGGGATGGTGTTGTTGGCATGTTCAGGTGATTTTGTTCGAGTGCTGTTCTTGTTAGGAGCTGTGTAAAATCCGAAGGTCGAAATCCGAAGCTCGAAGGAAGGACGAGGAGGAGAACATGTTCGGACTTCGGACTTCGGACTTCGGACTTCGGACTTCGGACTTCGGATTTCGGATTTCTTTCGTCATTGCTTACGCAACCATCGCCCAAACTTCCTCACCGCTCCGCGCCGCATGCTGCCGCAAGGCCTTGGCCCAGAATCGATCGCAATGGCTATCCGATGTCTCCCCGGCAAAACGGAGGTTACCGCTCGCAGTGACTTCTTTTTTGATGCCTCGCAGATCGGCGCGGAGCAGGTCGTCGCTTACCAGCCGCACTTTTCTTTCCTCCAGATCGGTTCGCAGGCCGAAAGCCAGTTGCTCTTTGATGGGCGCGGTGAAGTGAATCGGTTCGAGCTTCCAACCGAACTCCAACCGGGCCTCCTCGGCCAATTGCATGCCCAATCCGGTGGCGTCCAGGCAACAGCGTTTTAGCTGCGGCAAGCGCAGCAACTGGTACAGCTCGGTCTTGATCTCGGAAAAAGCCTTATTGCTCAGCTCGAGCCGAAGCCGATCCCAAACGACATCCCCCACCTTTTCACCCACGTCCAGGACACAAAGGTCGTGCTTGCGGGCCACATCGACGCCCAGGTAAAGCAGGCCAGAGGGAGTGCGCGCAATGAGGCCCAGGAGCTCCTGAAAGTCCAAAAGACGGAGGGAACGATCCTCGCAACCATCGAGCATTTCAAAAGTGATGAAGGCCGTTGATTCGTCGGCTGGCACACAACAATATTCCTGCAACCATTGTTCCTCATCGATGCATTCGGCGCGCTGGCGGGCCAGCCATGCCGCCGGTGATTCATTGCCCCCAGTCTTCTCATTGATCCGTTCCACTAACCCTTGCCCGACGGCGATTTGGACCGGCAGTGTATGCAACGACCAGCCAATGGGATTTCCTCGATGCTGGATATCAGCGATCAGCTCATAAAACAAACTGCCGATACCGCGATGGGTTGAAATGATTGAAAGGGTTCCGCCCCACTGAATCACCGGTTTGGCAACGGCATAAAGGGTGCGTTGATCTTTATGCAGCGCAAATTCATCCAGCTTAACGTGGCCGCTTTTTCCGACGATGGCATCCGGGTTGGAGGACAGCGCGTAAATGCTGGAGCCGCTGGCGAAGGAAAGCACTTGCACTTGCACAGACTTTCCCCCACGCAGGGGAAAAAGAAGTTCACCCCAATCACAGGCCGCATACTTGAGCACGTTGGCCCAATGTTTGCAGTAGCGGATATACTGCTTGGCCTGGGTCTCGTCGCGTGACATCACCCAGACGTTCCGCCCGTTTTTCAGAGCCGCCTTGCGAACGCTGTCATAACTATCGGCATAGCTCAGGCCAATCTGGCGGCTCTTCTGGCAGATGCGCAGATGCGCTCGATCACAAATCCACCCGATTTGGTATGGCAAAAAGTAATTTTGTGCTCTGCTCATGCCATACCTCCTTTCACATCAGTTTCAATTCACGCTCGATCTTCGCGAGCGTTTCGGGACTTAAACCACCCTCGTTTTTGGCGGCGTGTAGCTCCCGCTCGAGCGCGGCCTTTTGTGCGGCAACCTGGTCACGGTATTTCGTCTCAGCCAACTCGCGCGCCTTGACTTGCTCCTGCAGCCTCGCCCAATCCATCACCGGCTTCATCAGAGCTGTGAGCTGCCGCGCCGTTTCCAGTTTGCAATCCGCTTGGGCGCTAAGCTGGAGAATGATGACTCGATGGACCTTGATCAGCGTTTCCAATTCAGGCGGTGGATTCTTGCCTAACTCCCGCTCGATTTCCTGGCAATGTTTCGCCGCAGCACGGATTTGTGCGAGCAATTGTTGACGCGCTTTCGCGATATTTCGAGTATTCATGGACACATCCAAAACTTTAAGCCGCCGATCCTTCATTCATTTCACTGATGGACTTCCCTGGCCCGGTGCGTCCCTTTGGCTGTCAGCATCCAGGTCCGTTCATTGGTTAATTCATCAGTAATCGCAGCGGCAAAGCCCTGCCTTTCGAGGTCCAGCAGCGCATCGATGAGATCGCTATCGGTGGGGCGACCAGGACGCGCGTGCAGGCGTCCTGCGGTAAGCAATGCCATCTCAGGGAAAGGCAATCCTTCGCACGCGCTGAGCACGGCCAAAAGTGAACGCTTTAGTTTTGATTTCATGAAAAGAGGATTAGGTATGATTTAGCTCGCCGCGTAATTCGCGGATCTCGCCGAGCACTTCATTGATGCGAGTATGAACTTTTTCAAAGCGCGCTTCGTTGGCGGCGTTGAGCCTGCGCTCAAGGTCGTTAATCTCACGGCCGGCCAGCTCGATCTTTTCTTCCAGTTTCGCCGCCGCCTCGCGACGTTCGTGGCGCAGCTCCGCCAATTGTTGTTCCATGGTTTTGATGCGCCGGTTGTTCGCATGGTAATTGCTGTCGCAATATTCCCGCGTAACGGGCTCCGGCGTGGTCTTGACTTCCAGTGGCTGGGGAAAAATCTGCTGCGGATTCCTTTGCCCCAGCAGCCGTTCTTTCAGCCGGAACGCCTGGTTAGCCAGCATGAGAACGAAAGCCGCGCACGCCAGCCACGCGGCCAAACCGGCCGGTGCGCTCATTTGTGCAAAGAAATATTTAATCATCGGGGCCCTCGGGTTTTCTTTTCGTCTTTTGTTTGCCTGTGCTTGGATGCAAAGACGCGTCGTGAAAACCGCTGAAGCGGTTCCATTCTCCCATCCACGCCCGGCCACCCCGCTGAAGCGGGGTGTTAATGAGAATGGCGAAGGCGGCAGTGTTTTTGGGAAAGGTCATGATCAAAAAATAAGTGCTCCAGAAAAGAACTCGAATGAGTCTTATTAGGGTTTGGTCGTTGCGATTTCTTCGTCCCTGGTCATTGAGTCATTCGAAATTTGTTCCCCGAATGTCTTGATAAATCCGTTCGAACGTGTACCCGCTGTTTTCGCGAGTGAAGTAAACCGCATGTCCCCCGGCAAACCAGCGGGTGCGGATGGTTGAGAGCTCAGGGTTAGTGTCGCTCAGGGGCCTGCCCTCTAAAGTCCATCCCGTCCGGCCTAATCTGCCGTACGGCCAGAGGAGCTTTCCCCACAGCCAGCGACGCGCGTACCCTAAAACGCCCAAGCCTGAAAATGTCGGGGTGGGCTGCCTCACTCCGTGCGCGCCAACCTTTGGGTATCTTCCCCCGCTCCCATCCGATGGGAAAGGGTTGGGGTGAGGGTGGTTCATAGGGAGGGGAGCCGGCGCGCACGCAGTGACGCGCCCGGCCATATTGTCTTCCAGCACTTTGTCTTCGTGCGAACTGTAGCTGATAGCGACCCCCAACATGCCACGGCCTTGCCAATCCAGAATTCCATTGCGCTCGATATCCGACTCGCAGGCTGCCCCAGTCAGAATCAGGCCCTCGATTCTGAAACCGCGCTCGATTAACAGGCCGGCGGCAAGCAAGGCGATGACCGCGCCGTTGCTGTGGGCAACGAGCCAAAGGCGCGGCGTCCCGGGGGCGGTTTCTGTTGTTCCAGCATGAGAATCGCGTCCTAGAAACAGTGCTATTTCATTGGCCAAACCGCGGGCCAGGAATGGGTCTTTCACCCAACAATTCCAGCGCGGAAACGGGCCGGCGCGGTATTCTTTTTTGAGAACCTTGATCTGCGGATCGCGCTGAAAAATCCAGGCGTCAAACCGATCTGGCCAGCTTGGCTCGGTTTGGCCAGTGAGTATCCCGTGAATGACCGCAATGAGTTTGTTCATAAGAAGCTGCAGAACAGAATCCCCGCAAATCATTTTTCGATGCCGGCAATTTTGATTGGTGTTCATCAGAGATTGGCGGGAATTCTGTCCTGAAGCCGAAGGGTTATTTGACACTTTGAATGGCCGAACGCACGGCTGCCTCGGTCACCGCGGCCAGCGCCTGGGCAGAATCGTTTTGATAGCCGTGCAACTCAACCCGCTGAAGCCCGTTGCTCCCTGTCTCCACCGATAGCGCAGAGATCGATGTGTTTGCCCCAAAGGAAACTCGGGTCAAGCGTTCGCCCGACGGGCCGGCGTAACTGAGAACCTGGCAGCCACTGACAAGGGCGGCGAGGAGAGTGAGAATGATTGCCAGAAGGACTGCGGGCACTCGATTATTCATATCCATGTCTTTTCCGTTTTCGTTTATGGCCATGCGTGTAGCCTCTACTATCCGTAAAAGTGTCAATTTTTGAAAAATGCCGGCGCTGATTCCTCTTGAAAACCAGCGGTTTAGGCCAGGTTTGACACTGTCAACGAAGTGTCAAAGTGGCCCGTGGCGAAGAGGGTCGAGGGGATTGTTCTTGCCTGGAGCTTTTCTGGCTCCTCCTCCTCCTCGTCCTCGTCCTCGTCCTCGTCCTCGATCTTTGTTCTTTTAACGAAAAGAACCGAGGAGAAGAACGAGAACGAGGACGAGGAGGATAAACATACCCGCGAAATTTCTTCCCAAGCCTCTCTCTCTGCATTAATCCCTTTCAGGGTGGATGTTTCTGTCGAGAAAAGTCGGCTGGCCTGGCAGCCATTCACGCCACCGGGGCTGGCGGCTTTTGCAAGCGCCTCGTGGCGTCGTTTGCTCCTTGTGCAACTGATCTTTGCTTTGGGCGCCGCCGCCTCGACGGTTTGGTTTTTGGCGCAGAATTGGGTTCCGGTCCTCTCCAGGGCTGTCGAAGCTTTGCCTGCGCAAGGGGAAATAACTCGCGGCTCGCTGGACTGGCGCGGGGAATCGACGACCGGTCTGGCCGACAACATTTTCCTTGGCGTGATCGTGGACCTCAACCATAGCGGAGGCGCTCGTATTCCAGCTCACGTCCAAGCCGAGTTCGGACGGCACGATTTGAAGCTCTTCTCGCTCTTCGGTTTCTGGAAAATCCCTTACCCAACCGGATACCGTGTTGCCTTTAACCGTGCCGAACTTGTTCCGTGGTGGGGAGCCTGGGCGCCCCCAATCCTTGCCATTGCGGCCGCAACGGTGATCGTCAGCTTACTACTCAGTTGGATATTTCTGGCCACCATATACTTTTTGCCCGCCTGGTTAATTGGCTTCTTTGCAAATCGGGTCGTGACTTTTCGCGGATGTTGGCTGCTATCGGGGGCGGCTCTCATGCCAGGAGCAGTTTTCCTCACGCTGGCGATTTGCTTGTATGGGCTGGGATTCCTTGACCTGGTGCGCTTGATTGCCGCGGGGGCAGTGCATCTTCTGATCGGTTGGGCGTACACCATTGCTGGAACGCTCGCCTTGCCGCGAGATCGCGCCGCTGATTCCGGCCGAACAAATCCCTTTGGACGTCCGGTCGCCCAACAGCCGGACGGAAAGGAACCCAGCCCGAAAAGGCAACAAGTAAGGAAATAAAAAAATTGGAGCCAGCGGGTAGTCAGCAGTAAAGATTTACGAAAGCTCTTTTTCCGCAAAGACCTTTATCGCGGCGGCAGTAAACTCAGGTAACTGTGGATGATGGGTCTCATACGCCTTGCGAAGCTCTGAATCTACGATGAGTTGACTGTGCCCCGCGTAGGATACTCGTGTCGGGATCCAGAATTGTTTCATCCATTCAAAATGGCGGCGGATGACCAGTTGCACCTCGCGTGAATCGGCGGACAATTGGCCTCCCATCAGCCCAACGAGCTCTTGGCAAATTTCGTTAAAGACCGCGCCTGACCTTTCCCAATCCGATTTCGTCCATTCCTTCACTCTTTTCTTTGATTGCGCGATGCCTTCCTTCATGCAATCCCCGTAGCGGTCGATCAGATACTGTTCATGTCGGGCCTGTTCCTTTGGGTCAAACCCGACAAACATCTCCTCGTTTTTCATTTTCTTTATTCCTTTCAAGTGTTCGATGGTTTTGTCGATAGTCACAATCAGTTTCCGGCTCCGCGCCAGGCTCTTTTGCAACACCTTTCGATGCGACTCTAGTGCTGCGACCTTTTCGAAATCGCTTCGCCCCAGGATTCGTTTGATTTCCTTCAGTTCGAAACCCAGCTCCCGGTAAAACAGGATTTGCTGCAGGAGCAACAATTGCGCTTCTTCATAGAAGCGATACCCGTTCGCGCCGACGTACGCCGGTTTCAAAAGCCCGGTTTCATCGTAGAAATGTAGTGTGCGCACACTCACCCCTGATATCGCCGCTACTTTTTTAACCGTGTAAGCCATCGTCGTTCTCCACTGCCATCACTATGATGTCAATCGTTGAGGTAACTGTCAGCTATGACGCAACGTCAGGGTCAAACGATTTTTTGGAATTTCTATCGATTGCGGGGTCGGGTCGGTACAAAGCCCTGTCCGATTCAGCATATTTGTCGGAAACTTAAACGGAAACTTTGTCGCCCCATTAATAACAATTCGACAAATTTCCGACAAAGGAAGGCCCAAGGGTCCCGATTTGCCTAATCCTTTCGGACGTGACCGCAATTTAGGTCTATGGCAATTTGTTGCGCGTGACCACGAAGGAAGCAGTTGATTTGTTGGAAAAATTCCGGAATGGTGCTGTCCAGCTCGATGAGGTCGTCCGGCAGTTCCAGGCCGCGCCGGTTGGTGATCTTGGCTTTGCCCAGGTGGATCTTCATCGCTCGCTCAGAAAAGGCTTTCCGGAAGTGGTTTTTGGAGCGGGGAAGACTCCGGAACATGTTCTGAAAATCGCCAAAAAACTCCTCGAACGTGAAAAACGGGTTTTGATCACGCGTATTAACGAAGGACATGCCCGTCTGTTGCTTAGAAAGGTCAAACACGCAGTCTATCACCAAACGGCCAGATGCGTGACAGTTGAACGTTCCCCGCAACCAAAACGCCAAGGAACAATTGCCATTGTTTGCGCGGGAACGAGTGACTTGCCAGTGGCCGACGAAGCTGCTGTGACAGCCGACATTATGGGTAATCGTGTTGAGAGAATTACCGATGTCGGTGTGGCCGGTCTGCACCGATTATTGGCGCGATTGGAAACGATTCAAAAAGCGAACGTGATTGTCGTGGTGGCGGGGATGGAAGGCGCCTTGCCGAGTGTCGTAGCGGGCCTGGTCTCGCGACCCGTGATCGCAGTTCCGACCAGTATTGGTTACGGAGCAAGTTTTGGCGGCCTGGCGGCTTTGCTCGGGATGTTGAACAGTTGCGGCAGCGGCGTGATGGTCGTCAACATTGACAATGGCTTTGGGGCCGGTTATGCAGCCAGCCAGATAAACGCCCTTGCGAGCTCGGGTAAATGAATCATTTTGCACTCAACGAAAGCTTCGATCGTGAAGACCCTGTATCTAGACATTTTTAGCGGTATCAGTGGCGATATGTTTGTCGGCGCTGTGCTCGATCTGGGAGTGGATGCTCAACAACTTGAGCGTGAGTTAGGCCGTTTGGGGCTTGGCGGATATCATCTACACACTTCGCGCGGACACAAAGCCAGCATCGAAGGCGTTAAATTCGACGTGCACCTCGAGGAGGAGCATTCGCATCAGCATCAACAATCCGATCATGAACACCATGCTCATGAGCATTCAGGAGGTCACACTCAGGCAGCGATGGGTTCGCATGGAGGTCCGCTGGCAAAAACTTCTTTCGGCCAGGTTGAGTTAAGCGTTTTTGAAACCAACGTTCCGCCGCGTTTCCGCCTCTATTTTTCCCAGGCAAAAGGCAAAACCACTCCAAAAATTAAGGCGGGCGCCGTCCAGTTGGAAATCAGGCGGCCTGATGGACGCCGGCAAACTTTCAAATTCAAACAGCGCGGGGAGTACCTCGAAGCGACCGATGAATTGGCTGAACCGCATGAATTCATGGCAGTTCTTCAGCTAACACAAGGCAGCCGAGTCGAGCGCCGCGAAATCGCATTCGAGGAGCCTCATCATCATCATGATCATAATCATGGTCACCATCATCACACCCATGCTCACGAGTCAGATCATGGACACGGAAGAGATTTTACCACGATCAAGGATTTAATCGCTCGAAGTTCTCTTTCCGATTGGGTGAAACAAAAAGCCATCGCTGTTTTTCAGCGCATCGCTCTCGCGGAAGGAAAGATTCATGGATTACCGCCCGAGCAAGTGCATTTTCATGAAGTGGGCGCGGTGGATTCGATTGTTGATATCGTTGGAGCTTGTATCGGACTGGAATTGTTGGGCAAACCTCACGTGCTCGCCAGCCAGGCTATCGAAGGAACCGGCTGGATCAACTGCGCGCATGGACGTTTTCCCATCCCCGCGCCGGCTACTCTTGCTATCCTCGGAGCACGTGGCATTCCCTTATCGCAATGCGAAGAACCGCATGAGTTGATTACGCCTACTGGGGCTGCTTTGCTGGCAGAGTTCGCCGAAAGTTTCGGCCCGATGCAAAACCTTGTTGCGGAAAAAATCGGTTTTGGCCTGGGGCAACGAGATAACAAAACGCGCCCGAACGTCTTGCGCGCGATTCTGGGCACAACCTCTGCGAGTCCTTCCAGCCATGATTGGCAGACAGATAATATCGCGGTCCTGGAAGCAAATTTGGACGATCTGAATCCGGAGATCCTGGGTTATTTTTCCGAACAGGCCTTGGCCGCCGGCGCCCTCGACGTATTCTTCACTCCCATCCAAATGAAGAAAAATCGTCCTGGGTCATTGCTGACCGTGCTGTGTGCTGAAGCTGACCAGGATCGTTTCTGCGAACTGCTCTTGCGTGAAACCAGCACCTTCGGTGTCCGCCGCTCGTTATGCGAACGGCGCAAATTGCACCGAGAAATCATTCGCATTTCAACCCCATACGGAGAGGTGAGCGTTAAAGTGGGAAAACTGGATGGGCGAGTACTTCATGCATCGCCTGAGTTTGATTCGTGCAAAAAGATCGCCGAGAAAGCGAAAGTGCCTTTGAAGCAAGTTTATGAAGCAGCGATAAGGGCGGGGATGCAAGCAGACCTAAAAACCGGCTCGTAAGCACGCGAAGCGTTTGGAGTGCGCCGTATCCCGGCGCTTTTCTTTTCTTCTTCAAATCAAGAAGTCTCAAGAACAAAAACTAATCCAAAGCGCCGGGATGCGGCGCACTCCAAACGCTTCGCGAAATGTTACGCTTCAGCTTAGCCTCACTAGGATTTTTCCTCAAAGCTGACGAGCTTTTAATCATGTGAGGGCGGTGCCTTTCGCGCGAAGCGGATTTGATCCGCCGCACCGATTAAGGTTAACTCTCCCAGAATGAAATTTCATCTCAGCTTAGGTTGGCTTATTGTTGTAGGAGTTGCGGCTACCCTTTGGCCCATTAACGAGGCGCCAGCAGCACCAGCGGCATCTCCGATCGTCCAGGAACAATCCGGAATCATCACGCTGGCCGCCAGCAATGCCATCACTCATGGAACGAAAATGCATTATGAGCCTGAGCCGCACAAAAACTGCCTGGGATATTGGGTTAATCCTGAGGACTGGGCCGAATGGGAGTTTGAGGTAAAAAAACCGGGCGACTTTGAACTAGAAGTCTTGCAAGGTTGTGGTCAGGGTCAAGGCGGGAGTGTCGTGGATGTGGAAGCCGGAACTGAACGATTCACTTTTGTCGTGGAAGAGACGGGCCATTTTCAAATCTTTCTCCCACGCCGGGTAGGTCGCGTTCACTTTTCGACGCAAGGGGCTTACAAAGTCGCCTTGAAACCTCAACGTAAGCAGGCCAGCGCAATCATGGACATTCGCCAGGTCAGACTTTTGCCGGTCAAAGCATCACAAGCAGGATCCCCGCAATTTCCCGGTAAACGCTCCCTATGGTTTGGCTTCGAACGGTTCGATTTCGAAGTGGACGGGAAACCGGTACTGGTGGTAGCCCCAAAGCGAGTTGCGCCAGGAAACCCCTGGATTTGGCACGGCGAGTTTTTCGGTCATAAACCGAATCCAGACATTGCCCTGCTCGGTCGCGGCTTTCACGTGGTCTACATGAGCGTGCCCGACATGCTGGGCTCACCCAGGGCAGTCGAGCATTGGAACGCGCTTTATCGAGAATTAACCGGACGTTATGGTCTTGCGAAAAAAGTGGGTCTCGTTGGCCTAAGCCGTGGAGGTTTGTATGTCTATAACTGGGCGACGAGCAATCCGGAAAAAGTCGCCTGCATTTACGGCGATGCCCCTGTGTGCGATTTCAAAAGCTGGCCTGGCGCCTTTGGCAAAGGCAAACGCAGCGAGCGTGACTGGGAATTAGTCCGCGAGCAATATGCCTTTAAGTCGGATGAAGAAGCCAAGGCTTATTCAAAGAACCCTGTCGATAATCTGCGCCCTCTAGCGAAAGCCAAGGTTCCGTTGCTTCATGTGTATGGAGACGCAGATGAAGTCGTGCCTTGGGATGAAAACACCGGAGTCGTCGCAAAACGTTACCGGGAACTTGGCGGCGAAATTCAACTCATAGCCAAACCAGGAGGCCATCATCACCCACATGGGTTGGATGATTCGACACCCATCGTGGATTTTCTTTGGAAGCACACCGCTTCCACCGACGCCAAAATGTCGTTGTCCAAACATGGTGGCGGTCCGCTTGATGCCAATGAACGTCCTTTGATTAGAAAGCAAGGCACGATCGATCTAGACCTGGTCGAGACAACTCCAGTCGTGTTCAAAGATAAGTTATATCGGATGGAATGGGTTCGTGACGGTTATTGGAACAATCAACGCAAGACCAATTACTTCCGTTTCGTGGATCATGAAACTGGCCAGACGCTCCCTGGATTTGCAGATGGACATGAGTTCGGAAGCGCGTTTGTGGATCATGGGACAATGTATGTTACTGGCACAAAGGCGCGAGATTCCGTAAATGTGTTCGCCTCGAAAGATCTTACGAATTGGGAAACGTGGCCTGCTATACAGCCGGGACGTTATGGCATCTTTAACACCTCGGTTTGCAAAGCGGACAATGAATATGTGCTCATGTTCGAAATCGATAAACCGGTCGAAGAGGCAGGACGGGCTTTCACAGCTCGATTCGCCAAATCGCCTGACATGCGCTCCTGGAAGCTCACACCTCCGGAGTGCAACTACGCCAAGGATCGTTACACCGCTCCCCATTGTCTTCGCTGGCTGGACGGTTGGTTTTACGATTTCTATCTCGAAGCGTATAATGGTTACGAAATGCGCCTTGTGCGCTCACGTGATCTGATAAAGTGGGAACCCAGCCCCTTAAACCCAATTTTACAGGCCTCACCCGAAGACAAACTCATCGCGAATCCAAAAATCAATGGCGACCAGCGTGGACGCATCGCCAACGCAGTGAACCTGAACAACTCAGACATCGATTTTTGTCAATGGCAGGGGCGGCTGATGATCAACTATTCCTGGGGAAATCAGCAGGGCGTCGAACACCTGGCCGAGGCGCAATATGATGGCACCGAAACTCAATTCCTCAAGGGCTGGTTCCCACAAGGAAAATGAATCAGTCGCTTTTTGCGCCCGCTTGACACTCGGCTCTTCACTGATAAGCTCTCCCGTTCGATGAGGTCCTGATTTTGAGGATCTGCCGCACGTTGTTGCCCGACCGAAGAAAGCCTGAACGAGATTTGAAACTAGCTTATGAAACGACAATATCAACCTTCGAAGATTCGCCGAAAACGGCAGCACGGATTTTTGAATCGCAATTCCAGCAAGAGTGGACGCGCAATTTTGCGCAACCGACGGCGTGTAGGACGCAAGCGGTTGACCCCGGTTTAAATAACAGGGCGAATGGGCGAAGGATCGCCAAAGCGTTTAGGTCTCAAACGAAAGGCTCGAATCAAACAAAACCGGGACTTTGCGAGACTTCGGCTCCAGGGCGAGCGGCTGGCACATGGGTGCCTGGTAGCCAATTGGCTGCGGTTATCGAGTGACCTGCCTTCGAGATTGGGAGTCATTACCAGTGGTAAAATCGGAAACGCTGTTGTCCGCACCCGGGCCAGACGCTTGCTTCGGGAGGTTTTTCGACTCCATCAGCACGAACTCAAACAACCGGTGGATCTGGTCCTGGTCGCTCGCCAGTCGCTCCCGTCAAAAAAGTTTGGCCAGGTGGAGACTGATTTTTTGCAAACCTTGCGGAAAGCTGGTTTATTGAAACCAAGAGAGAGTTAATTTCAGTAAAAGTGACTCAGCATATTTTAATCCTTTTGGTGCGCATGTATCGCTGGCTGGTTTCACCCGCGAAAATGCTGCTGTTTGGCCCTTCAGGAGCTTGCCGGTTTACACCGAGCTGTTCCGAGTACGCCTTGGAAGCATTGCAACGTCACGGCTCGATTAAGGGAGGATGGCTCACTCTTAAACGCCTGTTGCGCTGTCATCCCTGGGGAAGTTGTGGGCACGATCCGGTCCCCCTGTCGCATTTACCGCATCGAGAAATCACCTCTTTTAAAAACCGAAAGCTAGCTTTTGACATCAACCATACGGGCTCGAGCCCTGCCAATTCTTCACAATGGACCGCACTTCAATAATCGCGATCGTCGTTTGTGTTCTCATTATGGGGCTTTGGCTCTTCGTGTTGATGCCAAAGTATTACCCAGCTAAACCTTTACCACCTGCAGCGACCAATGTGCCCTCCGCGACGATTACTGCGACAAATTCCAGTCCGGGCTCGACGGGTGCTCCTCCGGTTTCGGGGGCCGCTTCAGCACAACCGAAAGCTATCGAGAAAAGCGACCTCCCGGAGGAATTAGTCACTTTGGCCAATGAAAATGCGCGTTACACCTTCACCACGCATGGAGGCGGCTTGAAGCTGGTTGAACTTCTTAAATATCCCGAAAAAATTCCCACAAGGCGCGAAAAACAATCCCACACGAACAAGGTTGCTACACTGAATACTTTTGCCCCCGCGCCGACGCTGGCATTAATGGATGGCAATGCGGTGGAAGGGGACGGCGTTTTCAAACTGACAAAAACAGCTCAGGGAGTTCGGGCGGAGAAGACTCTTACGAATGGGTTGACGATTTTAAAAGAGTTTACCCTGAGCACGAACTATCTGGTCTCGGCAAGCGTGCGACTAATCAATACCTCAACACAAACTTTGAGTTTGCCTGCGCAGGAGTGGATCGTCGGAACTGCCACGCCAATGGGTCCACAGGATAATGGCCAGGCTGTGGGTGTGCTTTGGTACGATGGGTCGAAGACAGTGGAAACGGTAGCCTCGTCGGGCGGGTGCAGTAAGAAGGCCTTTCCCGGGGAGTATCGAGGTGGCGCCAGCAATGTAGTTTGGGTGGCAGCACATAACCAGTTTTTTGCACTCGTCGCGATGCCGCAACAAACAGGGCAGCAAGCGGTTGTTCGCAAAATCGATTTACCGCGGCCCACCGGCGAAGAAGCCCGCCTGGTCGCGACTAACGCCCCAGCCCCGCTGGGTTACCAGGCGGCGCTGGTCTATCCAGCACTCACCCTGGCTGGCCAACAAAGTTTCACTAATCAAATCTTTATTTACGCAGGGCCCAAAGAATTTCAGACGCTGGCCCGGATTGGTGATCAGTTCCATAACGAGGTCGATAAAGTGATGAGTTTCAATTGGGCAGGTTTTGTTTCCAAAGCCCTGTTGTTAGGAATGAACTGGCTGCACAGCACGCTTCTACTCTCTTATGGCTGGGCCATTGTCGCCATCACCGTGATCATCAAACTCGTTTTTTGGCCGCTGACTCAGGCCAGCACTCGTTCCATGAAGCGCATGCAAGCGCTCCAGCCGCAGATGAAGGCCATTCAGGAAAAGTACAAAGATGACCCGGTCAAAATGAACCGCAAAGTCATGGAATTCATGAAGGAGCACAAAGTCAGCCCGCTGGGTGGTTGTTTACCCATGCTGCTTCAAATTCCGGTTTTCTTTGGTTTCTTCTCGATGATCCAAAGCGCGATTGAATTGCGCGGAGCTCCTTTTCTCTGGGTAAACGATCTGTCGCAACCCGATACTCTCTTTGTCATACCGGGCCTGGATTTTATCCCGGTATTCGGAATCCCGGGAGTTGGCCTTCCCTTCAACCTCCTGCCGTTAATTATGGGTGGAACGATGCTCTGGCAGGCGCATTTAACACCACCTTCACCCGGCATGGACCCGGCACAGGCCAAGATCATGCGGTACATGCCGCTCATGTTCATGGTTTTTCTTTATAAGTACTCGGCGGGCCTAACCCTCTACTGGACCGTGCAGAACATTTTGACAATCGTACAAACGAAGCTTACAAAAACCGTGCCGGAGCCAGCGACAGCGCCGTCGGGCCGAGGTTCAGTATTGACGCCACCGCAAAAAAAGAAGAGATAACAGCTCGTCATCAACCCTCAACCTTGAACAAAAATGCCTGCCGAACCTAAAGCGACGCTGGAAAAAATTCTAACACTTCTTGGCTTTGCTGCCACCGTGGAAGAACACCAGATGGAAGATGGGCTTTTATTGGACGTAAAAACGGAAGATTCCGGGCGGCTGATCGGCCGCCAGGGACAGACGCTCGCTGATCTCCAGTACATCACGAATCGACTGCTCTTTCAGCAGGATCCATCCGCGCCAAAGGTCATGGTGGATGTGAGCGGGTATCGCGCCCAGGCACGGGATGCTCTCGTCAAAAAAGCCATGGAAGCCGCCGAGAAAGTTCGCCGCTGGGGAGACGTGGTCGAACTCGAACCACTGAATGCATTTGACCGCCGCATTATTCATCAAGCTCTCCGAGATGATCCCGGAATAGAAACACACAGTGTGGAAGTGGAAGGCACGGACAAAAAAGCGATTCTTCTCAGGCCTAAGCACTGAGGTTGTGAATTCCGAATGAGGAATGAACGAATAACGAAGTCCAGTCTTCGACCTCGTCATTTTTCGCTTTTTGCCGTGGGTAGTTCTTCACTCGTGACTTCGCCAACAGTTTGCTGAAATCCCTGGCCCTTCCGAAATGGGGGCTCGATCCTGTGCTCTTTTAACAGCGCCGTAAAAGATCCTTTCATTCCGGCAGAAATCTTTCTTAAACCGATCAGTTCCTCGGAAATCGAGAATTTTATTCTCCATGGATCTGCAGGCTCGAATAAAGTTAATCGGACATACCCATACGCTGCCTGGTGCGGAGCGAGCCCAGTCGTAAAAATATATTGGCTGGTGGAAAAACGAGGCCCCTCGACTAGTGGGCTGTCTGGAAGGCTATTGCTCCAAAATTCTCCGAACCGGATTTGTACTCTCGAGGCGTTCAGATGGAGGATCGCACTGGTATGATTGCTGGCCCAGAAAAGGTAAAGTTTGGGAGAGTAGACTGCGAGTTCTGATTTATTGGTCTGCTTGATGACCTCGGGCGCCGCATCAGGTTGGACGTAACGAACAGTGACAAATGGAGGCGAAAGCTTGGAACTTGGATAAAGGCAAATGACAGCCAGCGCCACTGCTATAGTTGCTGCGCCCCCAACCACATATCGAGTCCCCCTTCGCATCTAGCTTGTTCTTTTTTTTCTGATGCGGCCGCGCGAGCAACGCGATACGTCCAACAACCGCGCAGTTTCCAATTCCTAAAACCCCGACGAGTTTTCAGCCATTAGCCGCTAGTGGAGCGCAAGCGACCACCACCGCTAATAATGAAAAATGAAATCAGCACCCCGGAGCGTGTGCAAGAATATCAACCCAGTTATTGGGGTCATATTCAACTTCCCCCTTTGTGCCGAACCTCGCCCCCTCCGGGGTGCGGTTGTTTTTGGGTTCCATTTTCCGGTGGTGGCTTCCGCTCAACCACCGGCTATCGCTGTTAAGCCTCCGGTCAGTCCTGTTCGCTGGTTTCCAACTCAGACCCCTTTTTGGATCATGAACCTCAACAGGTCAGCGACCCGGCAGCTATAACCCCATTCGTTGTCATACCAACTCACCAGCTTGAAAAACCGACTGTTGAGTCCGATGCCTGAGCCTTGATCGAAGATCGAGGATGCCTTCGAATGAATAAAGTCAGAGCTCACCACTTCGTCCTGGGTATATTCCAGGATGCCTTTCAGATAAGTCTCGCTCGCCCTTTTCATCGCTGCGCTGATTTCGGCGTAGGTAGTATCTTTGGTAGTTTTTACCGTTAGGTCCACAACCGACACCGTCGGGGTTGGCACACGGAAGGCCATTCCCGTCAGCTTGCCCTGAACTTCTGGCAACACCAATCCAACTGCTCTTGCCGCGCCTGTGGTCGAAGGGATCACGTTTAATGCCGCGGAGCGGCCACCTTTCCAATCCTTTTTGCTGGGGCCATCAACGGTTTTTTGAGTGGCGGTATAGGAGTGAACGGTTGTCATGAGACCCTCCTCAATGCCAAACCCTTCTTTCAGCAAAACATGAACCAACGGCGCCAGGCAATTCGTCGTGCACGAGGCATTAGAAACCACCGAATGCTGTTTGGGATCATATTTATTTTCATTCACGCCCATCACAATGGTGGGACAGTCGCCTTTAGCCGGAGCGGAGATAATCACCTTTTTCGCGCCAGCCGCCAAATGTCCTTTGGCCTTGTCCACATCTGTAAAGAGCCCCGTAGATTCGATGACGATATCCACTCCCATTTGTTTCCAGGGCAATTGCGCAGGTTCTTTAGCGCTGACCACATGGATTTTCTTGCCGTTCACCACCAGGACATCATCTTCAGGTTTATCCTGGGAAGATTTTTCAGACGCTACGGTCCCTCCAAAACGTCCTTGGGTTGAATCATATTTCAAGAGATATGCCAGGTTATCGGCGGGCACAATATCGCCCACGGCGACTACTTCCACTTCTTTGCCGACAAGACCTTGTTCGACCATCGCGCGAAACACCAGCCGCCCAATGCGGCCGAATCCGTTAATTGCTACTTTGACTGCCATAAGTTCAATTTCAATTGTTCAATTTCAATTTAGAGGGCGGAATAGTATCGCGGCGTATCCGGGGGTCAACGAAGAAACTATCACGAATCTGGCTGTTCCATCTTGTCCGACTGTGGATCAAACGTGTCCCTCTCGCCCTCCACTTCCCCACACATCCCGCAAACCGTCCCCAATAAAATTCAGGGCAAGTAAGGTGCTAATCAAGAAGCCGCCCGGAAAGACGATTAACCACCAATAAATTCGTATAGGATTTATTTGGTCGGTCCCCTCCGCTATGAGTGAACCCCAACTTGCCATTGGCGGCTGAATGCCCAGCCCGAGATAACTTAGAAAGGATTCATAAAGCATGATGGCGGGCACAGTCATTGTCAGATAGATGATGACTATCCCGAACGTATGCGGAATGATGTGCCGAGCTAGAATATGGCCTGGCCCAGCTCCCAGGACCCGGCTTGCTTCGACAAATGCCCGATGTCGCAAAGTCAATACTTGCCCGCGTACAATCCGCGCCATTGTGAGCCATGAAACCGCGCCCAGGCCAGCCAACAAAAAGAGAAACCGTGAAATTCCCACCCAGGATCCAGGCAATGCGGCCAACCAATTTTTAACTATTCCTTCCAAAGTTGTGACCAGCACGATGACAAATACGATCGAAGGCAAAGAGTAAAGAACATCGACAAAGCGCATCATGATGGCATCAATCCGCCCACCCGCATATCCGGCAACGGCGCCCCACAGCACTCCGATCAGCAAACTTACCCCTGTGCCGACGATTCCCGCCAGAAGCGATATCCTTGCACCGTAAAGTACTCGGGAGAAAAGATCTCGGCCATGCACATCCGTCCCAAACCAATGACTCGCGTTGGGCGGCTGGAATTGCTCATCGGAAAGTTGGTCCGGATTATGTCGCATTGCAAACGCCGCGCCATCCCGGCCAGTCCAACTCGCTACCTTTAAAGCGAAAGGCCAGAGTGCCACCATCAGAAGCAAACCCAGAAGCAGCCAAAAACTCAGCAACGCCAGCCGATTTCTTTTAAACCTCTCCCAGGATTTGAAGGTCGTAACAGGCTCCTCCAATTCCATCACGGAACTTTGAGGGGTGTTCCTGTCTTTGGCGTCGTGCTCAATCATACTGCACTCGTCGGTCGAGAAGAACGTAGGCCAGATCCACCAACAAATTCAGAAGGATGAGTAGAACGGCGTAAATTAAGGCCAGGCCGACAACCAAAGTATAATCCGCATTGAGCGAACTATTCACCAGGTGAAGGCCAATCCCGGGAATTTGGAAAATACTTTCAATGACAAAGGAACCGGTTAGCAAATCCGCCAATAAAGGCCCTGAGTAAGACACCACTGGAAGCACTGCCAGACGGAAGCCATGCTTGAGCAGGATCGCCGTTTCGCCAAGCCCCTTTGCCCGGGCCGTTGTAATAAACGGCGCACTCATGATGTTTAGCATGCCTTCCCGCAACAACCGGGCAATTCGGCCCGAGAAAAACAGGCCAAGAGCGATAGTGGGCAGGATGGCATGAAGGGGCGAGGACCACAGGGCGACAGGCAACAAACGCCATTGAATAGCGAAGAACATGATGAGCAGCGGGGCGATAACGAAGCCCGGAACGCACACAGCCAGGATGGAAACAAAACTCACCGCATAATCCTGCCAATGTCCGCGCCGAGCTGCGGCCAGAAAACCAGCGGGCAACCCCACCCCCATGGCGAACCCAAAGACCAGGGCACCGAGAAGCATTGATACAGGCAGGCTCTGGGCGATGATATCGGTCACCGAGTGGTTTCGGTATCGGAGCGAAATATCAAAACCAGCCGGTGCATGATGCCAATGGCCACGCACGTCCTTTTCCCAGAGCAAACCAAGGTAACGCAGGTATTGTGTGAAGAGGGGTTCGTCCAAGTGATACTTGGCCTTGAGTGCTCGCTCAATTTCAGGCGAAGCCGGCTTTCGCTCACGATCAAATGGTCCCCCAGGCGCCAGGTGCACAAGGGCGAAGGCCAGAAAGCTGATCACCAACAACAGCGGCACCGCCAGGATGAGCCGTTTAAAGAAATACACTTTTTATCCAGTAATAGGTAGAGCGGGCAGTCCTCTGCCCGCCGCGAAACTGGTTACAGCCTCGTTTGGCGCACAAATTGGACCTTTCATTTTTTTCTTTGGACGCTCGGCGCGCACGGAGTGACGCGCCCTAACCAGTTACATTTGGGAGGTTCACTCGGTTATCTTTGAGCTGAGTTTTACAGCCAATTCACGTATTGCCCTTAAATCCAGTTTGCCGGTTCCGAGGTACGGTAAAGAATCGACGTGAAAGAATTGCTCCGCGCGCGGCTTCCACAAATTGGGCAGATCGCTTTGCGCCAGTTTCTCCAGGCAAGCAGTTAATTGTCCATCGACAAGCTTGTGCAGCACCACCAACCGCTCGCCTTTCTTTTCATCCGGCACACCGGTGACTGCAAAGCTCTGCTCGGTCACGCCGGCCATTTCGTGCAGCTTCTCCTCGACTTTAATGTGAGGCACCATCTCGCCTCCGATCTTGCTGAATCGACTCAGCCGATCGGTTATTTGCAAAAACCCGTCTTCATCCATGGCTGCTATATCGCCGGTGACATACCAGCCATCGCGCAACACTTCCGCTGTTTTTTCCGGGCGTCCGAGATAACCCCGCATGATGTTCGGGCCGCGAACCAGAAGCAGACCTGGCTGGCCCGCTGGTATAGGCGTGAAGCTCTCAGGATCGACAATCCGCACTGACACACCTGGCATGGGATGTCCTATCTTCCCTCGTTTGCCGCCCACCTGGCGAAAGCCCGCCGAACGAAAATCGTGTGTGTTTACGGCGACGGCCGGGGCGCATTCGGTGCAACCGTAGCCTTCCAACGGGCGAATACCGAACTGCTCCTCGAAAGCAATGGAAAGGCGTTCTGGAAGCTTTTCCGCGCCAGTCATCACTACGCGCAAACTGCCGAAATCTTCCGCCGCACAGCCCCGCAGGTAAAGCTGGAGGAACGTCGGCGTGGCTAGCAGGAAAGTGAGGTGGTACTGGCTGACCAAGGGACCAATAGTTCGAGCGTCGAGCGGATTTGGGTAAAACACCGCTCCCAGTCCCAACACCGCTGGTGCGCAAAGTGTTCCGGTAAAGCCGAAGGAATGAAAAAATGGAAGCACTCCCAGAAGACGATCTTTTTTTGTGAACCCAAAAACCTGATCCAATTGATCAATATTAGACCCGACATTGTGATGGGTCAGCATCACGCCTTTGGGATCACCCGTGCTCCCGCTCGAGAAAATAATTGTGGCCAAATCATCCACTGAGTTTGTTGGGCGTCCAGCTCCAGAGTCCCGGTGCAAGGTTGATTCGAGCAGTCCGGCAGGGATCAAAATCGCGCTCAACACAGACCCAATCTTTTCCAGTGCCGAAGGTTCGGCTGCCAGTTCTTCCAAAAAAAGAGTTTTGCATGGAATCGCGAGCTTTACCTTCTCGATAAAAGCCCGCGACGTCACGACCGTTTGGATTTCGCACTGGCGTATGCACGATGCGAGAGTTTCCGACGAGACGGTATAGTTCAAATTGACTGGAACCTTGCCCGAAAGCAGTGCGGCAAAATTCGTCAATGCGCCCGGCACCGAAGGTGGCAAAAGCAAGCCAACCATTTTTTGTCCAGCCCATGCCTTTCCCAGCCTGCGAGCCAGAAAAATTGTGCGGCCTAGCGCGGACAAAAAGGTAACTTTGGCCGATTGAACATCGGCCATGGCAAAGCGAAATGGGTGAAGTTTTGCGGTGCGAACAAAAGCGCGATGCAGCGTCTTCATTTTCGCTTTGCGCTCGTTCCAGGCTTCAGCCATGAGTTCCTGCACAACCTGGCGCACTTCAATTGGGCTGGCGACAGGCGGCATAGGCTTTCCAAAATTCACAGTCACCGGGTAAGGAATTTGCCTGGGCATCTTCCAGATAAAGCGGCCTTTCTCGAAACTAAAGATGCTTCCCCACACGCCATCCAAAGCCACGGGTATAATCGGGGCTTCAACATCTTTCATAATGCGCTCGAAGCCCCGGCGGAATGGAAGCATGTTTCCAATACGCGTGATTTGGCCTTCGGCAAAAATGCAGACCACCTCCCCATTCTTCACTGCTGCGCTGGCCGTGCGGAGCGATTCGATCATCTCCCGCGGTCGTAAATCGGACGAGATGGGAATCACTTTCAGTATCTTCGCAAATGGCTTGATGAATGGTTGCTCGTAACCTCCCTTGTACATCATGAATCGGATGTGGCGGTCCGTTGAAGCGAGAAGCAACAAGGCATCCACCTGCGAAAGATGATTGCAAACAAAGAGCGCCCCTCCCTTTGGAGGAATATGATCGCGGCCAATCACTTTGATCCGATAAAGACTGTGAGTAAGCATCCATAATACCAAACGAAGCAAGGAATCCGGCAGCAACCAGGTGACGTAAGCAGTCGCAGCCAGGGTCATGATACCGCAGATAAGAAAAATACCCCTTGGCCCCAGATTCATTCCGGCGACAAAGAACCAATAAACCAATCCACCTATTAGCGACCCGACAAACGACAACAGATTTGCCGCTCCCAGAATCGTTCCTTTGCGTTCCTTGCTTGGGCGATGTTGAAGGATGGCAGAAATTGGGACGATAAAAAATCCCCCAAAAAATCCGGCTGCCGCCAGTGAAGCCAGAATGCCGTTAAAGGAAAGCGCAGGACTTCGAAGCAGGCTCACGAATACGCACAATCCCAGGGCGCCTAATGGCACGAGGCCATATTCGATTTTTCCGCCGGACAAATGACCCGCGGCAAAACTGCCAACGCCAATTCCAACCGCCAAAGCCGCCAGTAGCAGAATGATTCGGATTTCATTCACCTTGAGCACATTGTTTCCGTAATCAAGGATCCCTTGCTGCACGAGCACCCCTAGAAAGGAAAAGTAGATATTTCCCAGGCAGGCCAGCCAAAGCACTTTATCCGCGCGCATATCCTGGATCTGCCGCCACAGATCACCGACAAAATTTGCGCGAAAAGCGCGTTGCGGGTCGGCCGCCGGAACACGTGTTATCCCCAGGCTTGCCACAAGGCCCAGGCAAGCCAGCACGATCAATACGATGCCGGACCAAAATTCCTGCGCCTTGAAGATGCGGAAAAGTAAAGCGCCGGCAGCCATGCCGGTAATAATCGCCACGAAAGTGCCAAGTTCGAGAATGCCATTGCCCCACGAAAGTTTCCTCTCCGGGAGCAACTCCGGAAGCAATCCATATTTCGACGGACCAAAAATCGCGCTATGCACGCCCATCAGAAAAATGGCTGCCAGGCCAGCCGGAAGGTTGCGTAACAAAAAACCCGCGGTGGCAAAACCCATGATTCCAATTTCAAGAATTTTTACCGCAACGGTAATGGTTCGTTTGCTATGACGATCCGCCAGAAAACCGCCCGCCATGGAAAACAAAACAAAAGGAAGAGAAAACAGTATGGTCGTGAGGGGCAGCAGCATTTTATGCTGCCAATCCGGCAGCACCATATTCAGACCGATGAAGGTAACAAGCGTTTTGAGTGCGTTATCGTTGAAAGCCCCCTCGAATTGAGTAACGATCAAACTCCAGAAGCCACGCCGTCCTGGAGCAGCTTTTTCATCCGCATTAATTTCAGGACCCATATTTCATACGAGCACGCCCTAATCAGCCATTGCGGCTTTCATTCTCCTGATTATGGTGATTCCGGCTCAAACTCCAAATCGATAAAATTAAGGCGTTATCGGTTTGGCCGATGTGCCGGCGATAGAACGCTCAACCAAGTGCAGGCGAAACGTATAGGGATGTGAGGCTTTTCCCGAAAGCTCCGGACAGTCCCAAAGGGGCTAAAGAAGCCTGCTGACGAGTTCGGCTTCACGTTGCCTTTGCCGGGCAATTTCAACCGGGTCCGATTTGGCCCTTGATTGCGCCGTAAGCCATTTGAACTGCTAAGAAAGAATATGAGATTGCGTTTCTGGTCCATCGCCAGACATTTTGAAGAACTGCAAAATAAGAGTTCTTCACAAAATACATTGATAAGCTTCGCCTCAGACCAGGAGGGTATAAGCTAAGTCTCGGCGAAAATCGTCAATGATTTCGGCTTTCGCCCATTGAACAGTCCCCCGGCGGCCTAACTCTTGGGGGACTTGCGAGGCTCTCCCAGGAGATACGCTTCCATAGACTTGCGACCTGTCCGAACGTGAAATGCACCGTAGCAAAGTTTCCTGATCACTTCATCGGGACGCGTATACCAACTCGCCCAGCCAAGTGGGGTATCCCCGTTCATGTCTCTGACATCGATGGTCGCTCCCGCATCCAGAAGCAGCTGAACGATCTCGTCGCTGGCGAATGCCGCTGCTCGATGAAGTGCCGTCTCTCCCTTGGTTCGGCAATCACGCATGAAGCCGGCTGTCTCTTTTCCCGGCTTCGTCGCCCGGTTTGGATCCGCTCCAGCGGCGACGAGCACCTTGACCGCCATACCGCACCCGGGCCGGTTCGTTGTGCAAAGCGCAGCATGTAGCGCAGTCTCACCGGTGTTCGGGTCGGCGTAGTTCGCGTCGGCGCCATTTTCAATCAGGAATTCGCAAAGCTGCCAGTGCCCGTGGAACGCTGCCGAATCAAGGCCAAGGTTCGGGCCGAGAGCTTCCAGCTGTTCTCCCTGCGACAGGAGGAAACGGATGGCGCTGACGTCACCGTAGTAGGAGCACCAGGAGATTAGGCTTGTGCCATCTGCGTCTCGAGACGTCGCCGGGTGGCCCGCACTCACGAAGTCGAACACGAGGTCGGCACGACCGCTCGAAATGCGTTCGATCAAGGGACTCTGAGACTTGAATACGCCCATCACATCCTCACGCTTATTAGGCTGGGTTTGGCCGTCAAACGGTTATAGTAGTGTATCCGCAGTGCACTGGGCTTCAAGCATCCAAATATTGCACAGTCGCACGAGAAGATGCCATGCGCCAACGGCACCTCAATTTTGGTCCGGACGTCGCGCTTGCATTCTTCAGATTACTAATCGGACTTTGTATTTGCCAATTTTTTATGGATGTACGAAAGACTGCCACGAAAGAATTTTACGCGGAGAAAACCGGAGAAACATGGATAAGACAGGGAAGAACAAAAGTTTTTACTCCAGAAATTTCACGTTTTTACAAGATGAAGACCCGTGAATTTCTCTTCCGTCCTATGCATCTTATCCGTGTTCTCCGGTTTTATCCGCGGTAAAATTCTCCTGTCTGCCAGGTCTGTCCTCCTTTGTTTACTTGTTGTGTCTACTGCACGAGCCGGAAGAATTTAGTTTTCCCACCAACGTCGTTTGTGACGGTGTATTGACCGTTGATGAGTGTAACCTGGTTGGTGACTCTCAACCACTGAGGAGATAAAAGATTCGTGGCGCATTGAAGGGTTAAGCTCCGAGCATTGGCAGGCCATGAAAGCACAATTCGATTATCAGTATGAAGCACCCCCAAAAACTGCGGAAGGTTGCAAGGATTGCCATAGGCAATCCAATCGAAATCAACCGTTGTCGCCGCGTCATACTGCCATGCCCCGCTGCCCCACTCGACATAAGCGTCAAAACGGTTCACTAAGGGCGCCAGGCCGTCAAAAAGCAGATTGCCATCCCATAACAACTTCACTTTGCCATCATTCCTGGCATACAAATATGCAGTGTGCCACTCGTTAGTCAGGGCAGGTCCCAAATCCTGGATCTCTGTATCTGAGTTTACATAACTCCAAAGTTTATACCGCCCATTGATCAATGAAATAGCGGGAGCGGGCGACAATGGCGTGGATTGGGTCGTGAGACAGAGAATATTTTCCTTACCTGTCGGAGTGAAGCTCACCAGGCGGAATCGAGCGGCCGCAGCCCATTCAGATATCGCCCCCGCTCCGACATACCATTCGTTCGCGTTGGTCCCAGAGTTGATTCGTATGGCTTGGTTAGTGCCTCCCAGTACTGCATCAAAGAAATCCACAACCGTTGTCGTCCCCTGGGTTCCATTTGCCTGAAAAGGCACCCAAGGGGCTGTGGGAAGGCTCGAGCCATCGAGGTATTGCGTCCAGAATTCGCACTGCGGATCCATGTCCAGGAAAGTGCCTTTGATTATATAAGCGCCTGGACCTTGCGGAAGTATAACTTGCGTCCCACTGCTGAGGACTCGCGAACTGACCACGAGGCCCGTCAACGGATCGTAAACCTCGAACTGCACCGGCCGTCGAGATTGGAGCGTAACTCCTCCTGGGAGAATCCCCATGGGGAAGCAAACGAATTGCTTGCCTTTTGAACTGCCAATATTGCGATCACAACCGCTGGTCGCTCCGTTCAGGGATGGCCAATAGGTGTTGGGTTGACCGTTGCAGAATACGGTAAAGGGCGCTGTGGTTTCTATACCATCATTACGCACCCAGCTCGCGAGGTCAGATGGCAGAATCTGCAAAAGATGCTGATACGCGTTTATTCCCGCCGTGCTTTCGAACGTGACATCTCCCCCCGAAGGCGGACAGCAATTCACTGAACCAAAAACGCCGGCACGCGAATGATAAACATACCCCGGCAGATTGGCGATGTAGGCAAAGATTGCCGCAGCGCACAGCTTGATGGGATCAGTCTCCGTGCTCACAGACGAGCCAGCGCCGATCGGTTCGTTGCTCGTCACTGGCGGAACGCCAAGCAAGTTGCCGGCTCGATAACAATCCTGCACTGGCAGCCACCCACCCTCAACGGTTCCAGTGTCACGCGAGAAGTGCACGGTCGCCAGGTCTGCAGCACTGCCGCTGTAGAGAGACACAATTCCTCCGTCACTGGTATCGTCATTGGAGGTGATCGCCACAGGAACGCTCGTGCGATCGGCTAGATATTGCGCGAACTCGCGCAGATCGCTAACCCCTTGCGAACCGGGAAACCCGTTTTGCCACGCTTCATTGGCCACTTCCAAATGCACGATTTTATTTTCACGCCCTGCGATATTGGCGAGCACCCCATCAAGATGCGCCAGTCTTGTGGCCTTGTTTGGCATGACAAACTGCGCGTCAGCAAAGATGGTGATCTCGGCGCGCAAACCATTGCTGGAGACGATATCGAGCAAGTCACGAAACTGTTGCCAATAGTCCGGCCACCCGGTAACGGAGTGGCCTGCGCTGTTCACAAAACTGACTGGAGCGATCTCCAACTGATCCCAATTCACCATGCTGAGAATCCGCACATAATTGAAACCTTTCGCGGATAACAACGCCAGGTCGCTTTGCAGCCGCGTTCGGTCGTACTTGGCGCGACGCAAGGCTTGAAAGTAAGAGGCGCCCAATCCCAGAAATGGTCCGTGGTTATCGCGCAGCGACTTTCCATTCACACGCACAATGTCGGGACCAGGAGGAACGAAAGTTGAATCGACACGAAACGCTCGGCCCGTCGCGCTCCAGGGGCCCCAGGTCCCGGAATCGCTTAAGCGCACGAATACATAATAAGTGCTCAGGTCGTCCAAGGGTCCGGTCCAGGCAAAGCTTCGGTCCGAGCTCACTTCGCCTGAATCCCACGCCACCTCCAAGTCAGGATTGTTTGCCCGCGTCACGCGCGCTTGATAGCGAGTGTGAAGGTCTCCCGTCCACCGGAGGAAAGCAGGTGTCGAGTTGAGAACCGCGTTGTTTGCGGGTTCGACCAGAATAGGCGCGCTGAGTGGTCCACTGGACAGATTCCACACTTTGACATTGCTGAACACTGCATCGACTGGTGCGCCAGCGGCAGGATCGCGCCTGGGGCTCGCCCCTATACGAATGCTGTGACCCGGAGGATTCCAGGAGCCAGGGACGGATGTTGTCAGTAGAGAGACTCCATCGCGATAAACTTTCAGAACAGAGTTTCCCACTCCGTCAGGGCCCCATTCTTCACGAAAGTGATACGTGGTGTTTGGGTCCCACGAAAGTTGTGACGTATCGGGCTCAACAAAGTTGGGAGCGATCTGCCAGACCACCTCCATCGAGTTAACCCGGGCGGTATCGAGACAATCCGTTTTGCGAATGAAATGTTTATAAGGATCCTCCCGATAACCAGGCGTATAGTTGACGTCGGCATTGTTGTACGTGTAATCGTACATGTGGAACAATTCGACTTTGTCTTCCATACCTGTTCGGCACTCGTTGGGACTAAGTCCGCGGACGTCAAACTCCGCGGCGCCATTAGTTATCGTTGGCACATGCCAATAGATCGTGTCATTCTTCCCAGTCACCTTCCAACCTCCAGCTACAAAACTGCCCCCGGAAATAGTTCCACTAGTGATCCCATCCAAAGAATCATTTAAGACAAGGCTGGCGCGCGTTGAAAAACTCAGGGTCAGAGCACTCAGAAAAATCCAGGCGCGAAGAAGGTAGCTTGGAATCGCGACTGGTTTGTGAGACATGTCCTTAAATTGCGGCAAATTCTCCGTTATTGCAACGGCTTCACAGTTCCCAAAGCCTAACCGAAATCGAGACCAGCGGACGGCCGATGAACTCAAGGCCACCGCAGGCGATAAAAGCGGGAGGTGGAATTGGTTCCGACCGCGGGATCAAGAAATTGATAAACGGGATATGCGAGGTTTGGCAGGCTCGTCCAATCTATAAGATTACTGGAGACGATTACGCTGAAATTCCAGGTTGCGGCATTGGTTAGTTCGAATTGGAAAAGGCCATGACCAACGGCGACAGGGTTTGTCATATAAAGCCATGGGCTATGAGGCCAATAATTCGCCAACACCACTTCCAACTCGGTTTGGTCAACAATACCATCTCCATTAACGTCGCCAGGCACCCCATAGTTTGTAACTGCGCAACCAACAGTTAAGAAATTTGTTACGATTGTGCCGTCGAAACTTCTCCCTCTTGTGGTGAGCGTATCCATCACTGTGCCAGAGCATACAACGGCTGTATAACTTGCACCGAAGCTTGCTCCATCTCCAGGTCCGAGGAATGCCGGGCCAAATACAAGTGTGTTCGATGCGGGTTTGTCATTTAAAACGATAACATCCATCAGAGGGACGTCCCCTTTGTTTGTGATCGTTCCCGTAAAGGACAATGTCCCACCCGGCGGAACGGCATAAGGCGGGCAAACTTTTGTTAACTGCAGTACCGGGCATTCCTGGCAGAGTATAGTCACTCGCTGACTGCAGGTGTTGCTATGGCCGCACGCATCCATGGCAACCCACAACCCTGTAAGAGTTTGAGGACAAAGAGAATTAGTTATCACAGCCTGGAGTGTCACAGTCACATTGCCTTGATCGCACGAGCCAGACACCGAAGGTGGGTCGAATGTCCAAAAGGTATGGCATGGAACGGTTTTATTCGACACACACATAACCAAGGGTTGCGTGCTATCCAGCACCGTCACTGTTTGGCTGCAATACGCGCTATTGCTGCACGCATCGTTCGCCAGCCAACTCCTGGTGATTGTTTTCGGGCACACCCCATTCGTGAGAGTGCCGGTCATATTAATGAGCAGGTTCGTATTCCCACACGTGTCAGTGGCTTTCGGCGGATCGAAATCCCAAACACTGCCACATTGAACGGTCTTATTCGAGGCACAGTTCAGGACGAGGTACGTCCCGCCACTTGAGGAGGTCAAAATTATATTTTGCAGACCATTAGCTACCAAGGAGGCCGGAGGCGTAGGTGGTGCGCCTGTTGGATTGCCGGTCTGCACCTGAATGATACCGGATTGTCCGACCAGAACACCGCCGTGAGATGCGGCTTCCTGATAACTCGAGTACCCCCCACCCCACGCCCGCACTTGGAATTGCGAAATGGTACCGCCCGGAGAGCCCGTTCCGTTCGTGCGTGTGCCTCCGGCAAATATCCCAGGAAGAGGAAAACCCACGTTGGTGATGGTATCACCGAGTTGAAGGAAATTTGTTGAAGGAAAAGGCGCCCCGTACAAGGCGGCACGAATGTTCTCATTCGTTGTGACCGGATTGCCTGTCAGTCCATTGAGCACTTTTGTCGAGTTGTTATTGCCGAAGTTTACTGTGCCACCTTGTTGCCCGTGCAGATCTTGTCCCAGCATCGCGATACAAATGGCTGATGCCCCCCAGGCCAACCGACTTGGTCGCCTTACGGGAATGGACTCACTACTCCTGCTCCAAAAGCGAATGAATTGAGTAATCATACTTTTTTCGCTTAAGGTCGCACCAATCGGTAATAGCCGTGGTCAGTACCAGGCTTGGAGGTGGTCCATTTTGTTGTCCTCTGACGAGATGCCACTGTTGTCCAGGAAAGGCCGTCACGCGAGAACTGAACGTCGTATTCACCGCCCTTCGAGTTACGCACTCGCAGACTCAGTTTTTCATTTTCAATCGAAATGCTTTGAAGCTCCGGTTCGCTGCCCGAAATGCTACTGGCATTTGCGCCCAGTAAAAAGTTCGAGATGAAGACCCAGTTCGTATCAGAACCTGGGTTTTGAACAAAGAAAGACTCACTAACGCGAATATTAGGACCAGGAATGTCCTCGATTCCTCTGGGATCCAGCCAGCCGTATCCTGAGAAATCAGTGAAGGCATCGGTGTAGCTTTGAGCATTCCCTCTGAACAAATGGACGGTTACTCCGTCGATGTGAGGGAACCGCAACTCCGCTGACAATTTTCCTGCCAAGGGAACTTTGCAGGCCAGAAGCGACCATTTGTTGTTACCCGGAATAAAATTCGTGGATGCCTGAACAACAGCGCCAACGAACGTATTGGTCCAGGTGGTAGGTGAGTAAACAACAAAACCTCTCCCCACCGGCAGATCAAAACTACGACTCCATCCCGGGTTGCTGTTCATGAAGGTTGCCGGGTCCGAAAAAGCCTGGCTCGGAACATCCCAAAGATAGACTGATGTCCCATCCGGTGCAGAAGGAATTAGGTTGGTGAGGTTGTTTTTTGCAATGAAGTTGGTGTCATAGTTGTAGAGAGGATTTGCGACAAAACTGTATCCATTCGTAAAGTAAATATTAACATAACCAACGATCTGCGCTCGAGCTTCCAAACAGCTAACCAAGGCAGCCATGATCACAGTCAGGCGGACGGACCTCCATTTAATCTTCATCCAATCTCCACTTTTCAGCTTTTGATCACACACACCTTCACAAGGCGACAACGTGAATGGGCGTGAGTGTATCGGAAAAAGTCAGAAAGGAAAGTCTTAAAGCAGAACAAAATTCATTTGGGATTGGTCTTGTGAGAAGGGACATTTCCATTGTTTGTTCTCGATTAAAAGGCTATCAATAGCGTCAAATATATCCATGAATTCAATCCGTTGCTTCGCCGCACTCATCGTCCTTCAAATAGTTCTTTCCTTCGGCATCGCCAGCGCCGGAGATTGGGTGGTTTATCCTGGCGGTAACGGCCCGGGCAAAGGCAAGCACATCGTGTTTCTGACCGGTGACGAGGAATACCGTTCCGAAGAAGGTCTCCCGATGCTGGCAAAAATCCTCGCTGTTCGACACGGTTTCAAATGCACGGTCTTATTTTCAATCAGCCCTGCGGATGGAACCATCGATCCAAACACGCAAACCAATATCCCGGGAATGGAAGCACTGGATTCGGCGGATCTATGCGTGATGGGACTTCGCTTTCGCGAATTGCCCGACGCCCAAATGAAGCATTTTGTGGAGTATGTCAAAGCCGGAAAGCCCATTATCGCTTTGCGCACGAGCACGCACGCATTCGCTTACGGTCGAAACAAAGAAAGCCCTTATGCCTCATACGACTGGCAAAACAAACAATGGGCAGGTGGATTCGGCCAGCAGGTTCTTGGAGAAACCTGGGTTGCTCATCATGGCAACCATGGTAAAGAAAGCACTCGCGGAGTGATCAACGAACCGTTCAAGCATCATCCTATACTACAAGGCGTCACTGATATCTGGGGCCCGACGGATGTATATACCGTCACTCACCTGGGCAAAGATGACCAGGTCCTGGTCTGGGGGCAGGTGCTTACAGGGATGAAACCTAGTGATCCTCCGCTGGACGGTCCAAAAAATCAGCCGATGATGCCATTGGTCTGGACCAGGAATTACCTGAATGAAGGCGGCAAATCCATGAGAATAATGGCCACCACCATGGGCGCAGCCACGGATCTCGAGAACGAAGGATTGCGGCGGTTGGTGATCAATTCCTGTTATTGGGCTTGTGGCCTTGAAAAGAGAATAACACCTAAGTTAAAAGTGGACTACGTCGGCGAATATCATCCAACCCAGTTTGGTTTTGGAAAGTTTAAGCCCGGTGTGAAGCCGGCTGACTTGGAGCTGAAGTAATCCAATTACCAAATCCTCGAGACGTTGAGGTTAGTCCGCGCCGATCTGTTCCGTGATAATCTTGCCGGAGGGTTGAGCCCTTTCATGGTTGAATGGGTGGGGGTTAAATGTGATCAGACTGATGAACGAGCCGTCATAGGCAGAATCCCAAAAGGGATTCTGCCTCGAAGCCCAGGGTTGCGAGCTTGCGAGCTACCCTGGGATAACTTGTGCACGATTCGATCAACTCCGAAGGAGTTGTGCCACTCGCTATAAACGACACACCCTCACAAATAAATTAATCCCAAATGTAACGTTCGTCCCACTCCAGGTCGCGCTTGCGCACAATGCGCGCAACTCCTCTTGAAAAGTCATCTTCTTATGATGTTCTGCCTGATTGATAATGTACTGTCGTACCTGTTCAATATTCGATTGACTGACACCAAAATCGGCATACCCCCTGCCATTGAAAGTCTGAGAAATCTCCTCGTTGCTCCTTGAGCCAGAGATTGGAAATGCGCTTCAGCTCTTTTACCCACTCCGATTGCGTGATGGTGCGAGCAAAGCGGCATAACAAATGAACGTGGTCTTCCACTCCGCCCACGATCAGAGGCGAGCATTCGAGTTGTTTGGAAATCGAACCCAGGTAAGCGTGAAGAGATTCGCGAAGAGCAGCGTCGCGTAGGAATGGTCGGCGTTCCTTTGTAGAGAACACCAGGTGGATGTAAACCGCCGATAATGATTGTGGCATAGAATCCTCGTTTTGGGAGTGGCACAACTCCTTCGGAGTTGATCGGCTCGCAGGACAGGTTACCCAGGGTAGCTCGTTCCTCGCAACCCTGGGCTTCGAGACAGAATCCCTTTGGGATTCCAAATGTTACAGGGCTGCAAATAAAAAATATAGCCGCTCTTGAAACGGCCTATCAAAATTTGGGGGGGTGTCTCTTCTCCCGACCTTGGATCTTGTCTCTTGGTGCTTCCTCCCCTTCCCCAGTCACCACAAATGAGACTTGTTTGTCCGGAATTCTCTCTGTAAACAAGCCCCGTGCGTGGCGAGCAAAAATTTCGAATTGGCGTGTTGGGTTCCGGCAAAGGATCCAATTTCACCGCCATTGCTGACGCGTGCGGCTCGGGGAAAATCCCCGCCGAAGTAGTACTGGTGCTAAGCGACATGGAACATGCAGGGATTCTCGACCGCGCGCGGGAGCGTTCCATCCCGGCCCGGTTTATTCGGCCGGGAAATTTTCGCACCAAACTGGATGAAGAATCGGAAACGGCCTTCGTCGCAGCGTTGAATGAATCAAAAGTCGATCTTGTCGCCCTGGCGGGGTTCATGCGCGTGCTAAAAGGTCAATTTTTGCGCGCGTTTGACGGGAGAATTGTCAATATCCATCCCTCACTGCTTCCATCTTTTCCAGGGTTGGAAGCATGGAAACAGGCCCTCGAATATGGCGTTAAACTCACCGGTTGCAGCGTGCATTTCGTCGATGCCGGAGTGGATGCAGGGCCGATTATCGGACAAAAAGCTGTCCCAGTCAGGGATGAAGACACTCTCGCGACGTTGCATGAGCGGATTCATTCCGCTGAACATGAGCTTTATCCGCAATGCATCGCGTCGATAGCTCGGGGAGAGGTCCAGCTAAAGGGGCGTCGTGTTCTCATTCATGCAGGGTAGATTTTTATCAACAAGTTAGACATAAAATGAGCAGAACTAAGATGAATCAGATTTTGAGGTTCGGATTGCCCAAAGGCAGTCTGCAGGATGCCACGGTCGAGAAAATGGCAAAGGCCGGTTTTAACATTTCGATCAGCAGCCGTTCGTATGTTCCTTACGTGGACGACAAGGAATTGGAGATCCGTCTCATCCGGGCCCAGGAAATCAGCCGTTATGTTGAGCACGGTTACCTGGATTGCGGGATCACCGGCTATGATTGGATTCAGGAAAATGGTTCCGATGTCCGTGAGGTGGCCGAATTGCAGTTTAGCAAAGCAACCCGCCAGCCTGCCCGTTGGGTTTTGGCGGTTCCCGAGGATTCGCCAATCAAAAGCGTCAAAAACTTGAACGGAAAGCGCATCGCCACCGAGGTAGTCAATTTGACTAAAAAGTATTTGCGCCAACACAAAGTCAAAGCCGAGGTCGAGTTTTCCTGGGGCGCAACCGAAGTCAAAGCGCATGAATTGGTGGATGCGATTGTGGAGATCACCGAGACTGGCTCATCTTTGCGCGCGAACAAACTTCGGATTGTAGATACATTGCTTGTTTCAACCCCGCGCCTGATTGCCAATCATAATTCCTGGAAAGAAAGTTGGAAGAAGAACAAGATTGAGACTCTGGCGCTGCTCTTGAAGGGAGCCCTCGAAGCCGAGGCTAAGGTCGGCTTGAAAATGAATGTGGCCCGCAAGAACTTGCAACAATTGCTTAAAGCTCTTCCGGCATTGAGAAATCCGACTATTTCAAACCTCAGCCAGGAAGGTTGGGTGGCGGTGGAAACGATTATCGACGAACACATCGTACGCGAAATGATTCCCGCCCTGAAAATAGCTGGAGCCGAGGGGATTATCGAATATCCATTGAACAAAGTGGTGTATTAGCCGGAAGAGTGTAGGGGTTTTAAGTCTTACTTTTCCTGAATTTCCTTTTAATCCAACTCTATACAAACCTTGACGCGCCTGCTTTCCTCCAGCAGGCTTACTGACGTGGTTGTGCTATATTAATTATGGGTTCACTTAAAAAACGCCGGAAGGCCAAAATAAACAAACATAAGAGGCGCAAGAAATTGCGCGCTCATCGCCATAAGAAACGAACCTGGCAGAAGTAATTGCCGAAAAGTTCAGGGGCTGCCGGTGAAAAGAGTACTACCCGCGTGGGGGTGCGGGAGGTTATTTATTAGATGCTGCCGTGCAATAGATATTTGGCTGCTACCGTGCTCTTTTGCTGCCTGCTGGGTTGCGGCTGCAAAAGTTCAAGCTCAGGGGCACAGAAAAGCTACAAGGTTTCCACCTACCCTCCCCCTGCTGATGATGCCGAACTGAAAAGGGTAGCCGAAGCCCACGCTCATTATGTGGCAGGCGTAATTGAAGAGGTCGGGGAGCATCCGGAAGCGGCCCTTGAGGAGTATAGTGAAGCCGCGCGACGCGATCCGCAAAACGAAGCACTGGTCCTGGAGGTCGCAAAACGATTCCTTCAAAGCAAGAAGCCCGAGCAAGCGTATGACCTCTTAAAACGCGCTTCGGGACGCCCCAATGCCTCGGCCGCCGTTTTCGCGCGACTCGGTTTTGTGTGCGCTCAGCTTGGTAAATATAACGAGGCGATTGCGGCAAGCCGCACCGCGGTCAAAAAAGCCCCGGGTTCACTCCCCGGTTATCAAAATCTCTTCGTCACTTATTTGCAAAACAAACATCCCCAGGAAGCTGTGAAAGTGTTGGAAGAAGCTTCCCGGCAGACGAACAACAGCCCGGAGTTTTTGATGGGGATAGCTGAACTTTACATCCATCTCGGATTGCAGAATGCGCAACCGCGCAAAGAAGCCAATGCCAAAGCTGTCGCACTGTTAAACAGAATCGACAAGCGTGAAAACCTCAACCCCGCGATCGGATTGAAACTCGCTGAAGATTATAGCAACGCCGGCGATACTGAGCAGGCCGCGCAGCTTTATCAGGATTTGCTTAAGAAAATACCGGATTTACCCGGCCTGAGGGAGCGGGTCCGCACTCGTCTGGCGGACGTTTATTTGAGGGGAAGCGACCATAAAGGTGCTACCCAGGAACTGGAAGCGCTAATTGCAGATGACCCCACCAACGCCCAGGCTTACTTCTCCCTGGCGTTGCTTGCCCTCGAGGAAAAACAACCCGAAAAAGCCATCGAACATCTGAACAAAGCAATCCTGCTCAATCCAGAGGCAGCGCCCGCTTATGCCGAACTTGCCCGCATCCAGATTTTTCTAAAGAAAACCAGTGATGCTTTGGCGACATTGGACAAAGCGCGCGCAAAATTTCCCGAGACCTTCCTGCTCGAATACCTCAGTGGCATTGCCTTTAGCCAGCAGAAAGCTTATCCGGAGGCGCTGCAGCATTATACCAGGGCTGAGGTGATTGCCCAGGCAACTCAAAAGCAATGGCTGGACCAGCATTTTTATTTTGATCTGGCCTCTGCTTATGAACGCCAGGGGGATTATGCTCAAGCGGAAAAATACTTTGAGAAATGCATCGAACTCGCGCCGGATTTCGCCGAAGCATTGAATTACCTCGGCTACATGTGGGCAGAAAAAGGCCTGCATCTAACCCGAGCCCGCCAGATGATCGAAAAAGCCGTCAAACTCGAACCCAAAAACCCAGCTTACCTCGATAGTCTTGCCTGGGTTCTCTTTAAGTTGGACGAAGCTCAAATTGCCCTTGAGTATATCCTGAAAGCTGTCGAACTATCTGAAGAACCAGACGCTACACTCTATGATCATCTGGGAGACATCTACGCCGCCGTGAAGCAGAGAGACAAAGCTCGCGAAGCCTGGCAAAAATCTCTTACCGTGGAGCCAAGCGATCTTGTACGTAAGAAGGTGGAAGGGTTGGAATAGCCCGGTTGCAGTACATTAGGGGAATGTCGCACCAATTTAACAAGCACTACACGCGCTCGGAAGTCCGGGCGTTGCTCCCCCTGGTTCGACTGTGGCTCAAGCGCATTGTCCAGCTCTGCAATGAACTGCAAAAGGCCGAGCGTCGCGTCGCCAAACTCATGGGTCCTGGTTTGGATGTTGGCGGCCCGGCTGTCAATTCCTTGCTTCGAACTCAAGCCGATCTGAAACACGTCATGCTCGAATTCCAGCGCCGGGAAATCCAAATCAAGGATCTCCAACGCGGATTACTCGATTTTCCAGCAATCATCAATGGCAAAGAGGTTTTCTTTTGCTGGGAGGAAGGTGAAGATGACATCGAATTCTGGCACGAGCTGGACACAGGCTATGCGGGACGTAAAAAGCTTTAGTGCCGCCATGGCGGTGCAGCATCCAGAATTGCTGGTCTGGTCCAGTTTTGGGAGCAAACTCTGTAGGAGGTGACCCTTTATTCCAATTCCAAAGCCCGTTCCAGGAGTTGAGGCAGATGATTTACGATGGCTGCCTCGGTCACGAACAACGTAATCCCAGCTTTCTCAGCGGAAGTCCGTCTTTCCGGACTGTCGTCTTTGCTGAATCCAATCACTGGAAGATGGCTGGTGGCCGGATTTTGCTTCAGCAAGGCGAGGGCGTTCAAAACATTCTGTGCAGATTCCAAATCCGCCACCACCAGAAGCGGTTTGGCTTGCTCGGCGCATTGGCTTAAGAGCGAGGGGTCGGAAATGGTCTGGACCCGGTAATTGAGATCCTGCAACCGGTTGACGAGTTGGCTGCCTGGCAGGAGTTTCTCGTATAAAACCAGCGCAAGCGGTTGTGTCATGCGTTCAGGTTGGAGGAGTCAAAAGCAAATTGCAAATGTTGTGAAGCCCAGATGTTAATGAAAATTGGGTTGATTCATCGAAAAATGCAGATGAAAGCGCATTTGAAAAAGTAACGCTTGACCAACTCGTATAATTCTTTTTATTGTTCTCACACCCTGAGTCATATGCGGCGTTAACAGTGTTGTTGGACCTGCACTTCGTAAGGTGTTGTGTCTTTGTTTTAGTCTCCCGCGCTCAGGCATCAGGAGTAGTGCATTATGGCTAGCGGCAAAGTCAAATGGTGGGACAATAAAAAAGGTTTTGGTTTCATCGCCCAGGATACGGGACAGGACGTTTTTGTGCACCATACAGCGATTCTTGGCGGAGGTTTCAAGGTGCTCAATGAGGGAGACGAAGTGACATTCGACGTCGTCACAAGCGACAAAGGGCCAAAAGCACAAAACGTGCAGCGTCAGCGGACCTAATAGGCTCAGGCACCCGGGTTACTGGGGCGAATAACGGCGCGATCCTTCGAGATTAAGCTCGTCGCAGCGGTTTGCGCCGCTGCTGTCTTGTCTTCGCCCCTGCCGGATCGTATTTTGTGCTATGAGCAATTTGCTCAACGAACCGGTAAAAAGCCTCTACGTGCACGTTCCCTTCTGTGCGCACAAATGTTCCTATTGTGCTTTTTATTCCGAAGCTTCCTCAGGCGAAGTTGTTAATCGATACGTCGATGCCTTGGTTCATGAGCTGCAAATTACCGCTCCGCATCTCAAACCCGAGACCATTTTTTTCGGCGGCGGAACACCCTCGCTGTTGAACCTCAAGCAATGGGAACGTCTCCTTGGCGCGATGTCGCAACTCCATCTCCTGGGAGCCGCCGAATGGACAATCGAATGTAATCCAGCCACGGTTTCGCTCGATAAAGCCACGCTGCTCCACGATTACGGCGTGAACCGCATCTCCATGGGTGTTCAATCGCTGGACGAAGATTTGTTGGATCGGCTTGGACGCGTTCACAGCCGCGAAATGGTCTTTAAATCCTTTGATATCCTTCGCAAAGCTGGGTTTTCCAACCTGAATCTCGATCTCATGTTCGCTATTCCCACCCAAACCCTGAACACATGGCGCGAAACCCTTCGGGAAGCCCTATCCATGGGTAGCGAACACCTCTCCAGCTATGAGGTCATTTACGAAGAAGACACCCCTTTGTATCAACAACTCCAAAAAGGCGAGTTCGACATCGACGAGGATCTCGCTTGCGCCATGTATGACGAACTCCTGCAGCAAACCGAGGCGGCTGGGCTCCATCAGTATGAGATCGCAAATTTTGCGCGGGATGCCGAGCCCATCCCCAGGCCAACCCCTGCTCCCTTCTATGCGTGCCGGCACAATCTGAATTATTGGCGAGGTGGAGATTTTTACGGCCTGGGCCCGAGCGCCACCAGTTATGTTCGCGGGGTGCGAACTAAAAATTACTCCAATACGCGTCTTTATTGCGACCAACTCGAGCAAGGCCTGAAACCGATCGAATCGAAAGAGGAACTTCCGTACCTCGCCCGCGCCGGCGAAACCGCTGCCTTTGGTCTCCGAACCGTGGCGGGCTGGTCCTTTGAGGAATTCAACCGTACCACTGGCCAGGACTTGCGCACGCACTGGAGCAATGACATGGCCGAATTAGAAAACCGAGGTTGGGGTCGGATCCGTTCCGATGGTTTCCACCTGACTCGCCAGGGATTACGTTTTGCTGATAGTGCCGCTGAAATGTTCCTGCGCTAAACGTTTTTCAGGGATCCCATATTTCGCGTGACATGGGGCTAATCCACAATATATTGCAACTTTTGCGCGACCCTATGGTCTAGCGGTTAGGACACCGCCCTTTCACGGCGGTAGCACGGGTTCGATTCCCGTTAGGGTCGCCACTTTTTCCGTGGTACTGTTGATTTATTTCCGACGCCGGAAAATCCAAAGGGCAACGGCGCCAAGACCAGCCAGCGCTAACGTGTTGGGTTCAGGAATTGCAGGGTTCATTACGATAGCTGGCATGCTTACGAAGTCAGGAGGCGTGCCAGGTGCGTCGCAATAGGATTGCTGAATACGCCACTGGAGCCACTCAGAGTAACACCGAAGTCGGCGTGGCTGTAGGTCGCAGTACCGGTCCACGCCTCAATTCTGAAAAATGCATTCGTGGTTGCGCCTTGAATGGTTACAGCTACACCCAACGGGTCGGTGAACGTCCCAGGTCCAAATCCGTTACCGCCAGCAGCACTCGAACCAGCGAATGTTCGCAGAAGCGTTATGCTATTGGCGTCAGAACCACCATAGAACGAGACATTAAAATCTGTATTCGCAAGAATCGGAGCCAACGGACCTATTTCACCATCCGGGTCGAAGAAAAACAAGCCACCCGAAGTCGCTGTTGGACTGGTGTTCGCGTTTGCAAGGTTGTCCAGGTTGATCTGGCCTTGAGCAAACGCGCCCGCACTAATGCCGATTACTAGCAGGGTAAGCAGGAATTTTTTCATGGCCTATCCTTTGGTGGTTAAATTGAGGGCTACCCTTTCAGAACTCTCCAGACATAGTCAACCATTTAAGAGAATTGAAACAAACAACCTACCCCTTCGCTTCCTTTCAAGGCACCGTTGATTTATTTACGACGGCGGAGGATCAACAACACGGCGGCGCCAAGACCAGCCAGTGCACAGGTATTGGGCTCAGGAAAAGGAACCAGCACAATACCAGGCATGTTTACGAAGTCCGGAGGAGTGCCTGGCGGTATCGAAATAGGGTTGCTGAATACGCCACTTGAACCAGTCAGGGCACCGGAACCGGGGTTAATGAAGCTGGGCCCATTACCAAGCCACGCGTCGATACGGAAAAAAGCTGTTGTAGTAGCGCCTTGAATGGTCGCAGCCGCACCCAGTGGATCAGTGAACGTCCCAGGTCCAAACCCGTTACCACCAACAGCAGTAGCTCCAGCAAATGTTCGTAGAAGCACTAAGCTAGCCGCGTCAGAACCGCCATAAAAGGAGACGTTGAAATCCGTATTGGCTAGAAATGGTGCAATTGGGCCATTAAGGTCTGGGTCGAAGAAGAACAGGCCACCCGAGGTCGCGGTTGGACTGGTGTTGGCGTTGTCAAGGTTGTCCAGGTTGATCTGGCCTTGAGCAAATGCACCCGCACCAATGCCAATTAGTGACAAGGTAAGCAGGAATTTTTTCATGGTTGTTGGTCGTTTTGGATGAATACCCTTTGTTGTGGAACGAAGCTACCCTCCCAGAACAATCCAGCTTAGTCAAGCTGGTTTTCGAGTTTCGACACTTAACGACGGCGGTTTCGATGGCGTTTATGCCGCCAGGTATCAACCACGAGAAAGAGAAAAACCAGGAAACCCAACAACAACAAAATGACAGCTCCCGGCTTGTTTTCCCACAAGAGCTGAAAATTGGTGGAGATTTCGTGCAAATCCATTTACAATTACCATACATCAAAACGGATCCTAAGAAAGAGTCCAGCAATCTTCGCAAAAGCAATTTAGCGCGCCGCCATCATTTCCATTGGCTCGCCTGCAGAAACCTCACCCGATGATCCGACTCGAGCGTCCGATTGTGCCCTCGAAGCCTCCCAAATTTCATGTTCGATTTGGGGGTATTCCCGGTTGAGCTCCTGGACCAGGACCTCCGCTGCCGCGCGGTCAAACAGCTTCGTCCCCGTGCCCGCCCTGCCGTTGACCGTCGACTTCCAATGTATGACGTACATTTTATTCATTCTCTCGTATAATTCAAAACGACCTTGATTGAAGTGGGTTGTAACCCGAATTTCTCCAAGAAGCACTTCGGGAGGTAAATTACTGCCCGGCTTGAAATTGTCTTAACGACGCAGTAAATCTTCGCAGGCTGTTCGAAGCTTTCTAAAGTTCCTCGCGGTTTTGGCTTCGATGTAGCAGCGAATCAAAGGCTCAGTTCCACTGGCACGAAACGCGACCCATTCACCTTCCGGAAGGAGGTATTTATAACCGTCCGTGGTAATAAATTTCTCGACCTTGAACGGGCCAATTGAGCCAAGCCCGGAACCAAGCTTCGCCAACAGTGCATCTTTTGTTTCCGGACGGATGGGGACGTTTATACGATCGGTATGGAATTCACCGGTTAGTTTTTCCAGGTTTTTAAGAATTTGTCCCAGCGATTTTCTCTCAGTCGCTATCAATTCAGCCATGAGCAGGCAGGCCAAAATGCCATCCTTCTCCGGGACGTGTCCTTTAACGCTCAAGCCACCGGATTCTTCGCCCCCGACAATGATAGGCTCGCTTTCCATCAGGGCGCCGATGTATTTGAAACCGACTGGGGTCTCGTGGACCTTGACGCCCAGCATCGCCGCAACTGCATCGACCTGATGGCTGGTGGGAACAGTGCGTACCACCGCGCCGGTCCATTTTCGATTTTTCTTTAGATGATAGAGCGCGAGCGCAAGGATCTGGTTGGGAGTTAGCCAGGTCCCATCTTTATCGACAATCCCAAATCGATCCGCATCGCCGTCCAATCCCAATCCAATTTGCGCCTTGCCGCTGCGGATGAACTTAACAACTTCAGCCATGCCTTCGGCATTGGGTTCAGGATGATGCCCGCCAAAGAGGGGATCGCTCTCATTGTGAAACACACTCACTTTAGCTCCCGCTTCTTCTAGCATTCGGTCGAGGTACCCTCGGCCGGTGCCATACATGAACTCGACCGCAACTTTCAGTTTCCCTTTCTTGATCGTGGAGAAGTCCACCAACTTGTGGAGTTGCTTGAAATAAGCGGGTTGCGGGTCAAAGGTCTTGCACTTGTACGTGCCGACGACCGACGCTTTAAAGCTCCAGTCTTTCTCGACCAGGTTTGCGACATTTTTTTCGATTTGCCTCGTAACCTCGGGAGCCGCTGGCGCTCCGTTGGCGGTCGAGAATTTCAGGCCCTGATATTCTGCCGGGTTATGGCTGGCAGTCATATTAATGCCACCCAGAGCTTTACGAGAGCGAATCGTATGGGCAATAACCGGGGTCGGAGTATCACGGTTCGTCAGCCATGGAACCAAACCGTTTGCCGCCAAAACCTCGGCAGCAGCCAGGCTGAATTCGCGCCCCAGAAATCGTGTATCATAGCCGACAATGACCGTTCGCGAACTTTGTGTGCCATTTCCCGCTGAGAATTGCGTGGTTAGGTATTCTGCGATGGCTTGTGTGGCCAGCCGCACATTTTCAAATGTGAAATCGCGAGCGATTAGTCCGCGCCAGCCCGAAGTGCCGAATTTAATCATAAGTTAGGTCGTCTGCGAAGTTGCTCAATCCTTCGCTCATGATTTCCAATCAAAGGCTCCTTTTTTTAACGCGTAAAGATAGCCAACGAACAACACTGCAAGGAACGAAATCATGGAACCAAAGATCAGTCCGGCATTGTCCTTAAGCATGTCTTTATAAACCACTGCCCAGGGATAAAGAAAGACCACTTCGATATCGAACAGGATAAAAAGCATCGCTACCAAATAAAATTTTACCGAAAGCCGTGCACTACCGTCTCCGACCGGTAACATCCCGCACTCATACGCCGTGTCCTTGCTGGGCGAACGTTTGCCTTTCTTTCCAAGCAGGACAGATAACCCTAACATCCCAAACGAGAAGAGGACTGCCAACACGCCTAGCATGAGCACGGGCAAATATTCTCTCAATTGCGCATCTTCCATGTCGCGAAATCTAAGAGCCAAAGACGCTTTGGCAAGCGAATTGGTAATAAGGGTTCGCACTCTTCTCTTGCGTCCAGCGGGTGAAATCGTTTTGTTCAACGGCACATTTCGAACCTGCATGAGGCCGGCCCATCTATTTTTATTGTTGCTGATGAATCTCGGCTGGGCCTCGGTTTATTCTGCATATAAGATTGTTGCCTTGCCCGCGGGCGGCATTGTGACATTGCGTTTTGGGTTTGCTGCCGTCGCCCTACTACTCATCTGGCCCTGGTTGCCTGGAATGACTCCGCGTGGTAGGGACCTTGTTAAAAGCTGCCTCATGGGCCTGTTGCTTTACGTTGTTGGGCAGCGATTGCAGGTGTACGGAAACGAAATTGGGACAGCCGGTAATTCCGCGGTGTTAATGTCGCTCGAGCCGCTCGTTGCCTCCGTAGTAGCAGCACTTTTCCTCAAGGAACACCTGGGTCCGCGCCGCCTGGCAGGCTTCGCGCTGGCGATGGCAGGAGTTGCTTTGCTGAACGGGGCCTGGCGGCCTGATTTTCAAATGATCAATTTGTCAGCCAGCCTCATTTTTGTTTCATCCTTCATTTGTGAAGCACTGTATTCCGTAATCGCCAAGCCGATTATCATGCGCGCAAGCATGATGAAAATGCTGACGATTTCGTTAGCCGTGGGCACGGCAGTCAATTTGCTGATTGATGGAAAATCAACTTTTTTGGCGGCTAAAACGCTATCCCCGACCGCCTGGCTTCTTCTCGCGGGAATGGGTGTGGTTTGCACGGCCGTGGGTTATACCGTGTGGTTTATTGTGATTCGCGAGTGCCCTGTGAACGTTGCCGCTTTAACGATCTTTGCGCAGACTATTTTCGGCGTTGCTATTGCCGCGCTTTGGGTTGGAGAAAAATTACGCTGGGAACATTTGTTCGGCAGCCTCGCTATCATCTCGGGCCTGGCTGTTGGACTTTCTGGACAACTACGGGGCAAGGAGACTCCGAAGTCCGAAGCTCGAAATCCGAAATCCGAAGTACGGAAGGGAGCTTAGCTGCGCAAACCGACTGCTTCCATTCTTTTGGCGGTTTCGTGGTAGGCTTCCTCGACCCACTCCACGACTTTAGCGGGATCAGGCGCATATTCGAGTTCGATCGATACCACGCCATCTATTTCCAGTTCCTTGATCGCTTGCAGGTAAGGGCCGAATTTCACAACACCTCGACCTGGAGGCAAATCACCATGCACCTTGCCATCGCAATCGCTAAGGTGGACATGGATTGCTTTGCCTTTGAGCTTCCTCACTTCAGCCGGTCCAGTATCGGACAAGACCAGGTGACTGATGTCAAGGTTGGCTCGGACACGCTCATGATTGCACTCATCCACAAACCGAACCATCGAATCTATGCTATTGAGAAGACTTAGCCTGAATGGCTCCAATTCCAGAGCGATATCGATATTCTTCTTTTCGGCAAAATCACCTAGACGCCGACAGCACTCGATACCCCACTGCCATTGAGCTTCCGGCGGAATGACTTCGCGTTGCCAAATATATTCTCCGAGTACAAGAAGGATATTCCTGGCATTCCAGGTATGCGCCAGCTCAATAAACGCTTTCGAGCGTTGCACATGAAACTCTCGCACCGGCTCTTGAAAATCAATTAATCCCAAAGCCGTAAAAGGAAGGGAAATGACTGGCAGTCCCAGTTTTTCGGTTGCACGGGCAACTCGGGCAACCTCCTTTTTGGAAATTCCCATAGCCTCTGTAGCAATATCCACACAATCGAAACCAATGCGTGAAATATGATGCAGACCAGTAATCGTATCCACTCCTGCCTGGTAAAAGGCGCTGTTAATAAGACCCAGTTTCATGATTCTATTGAAGCTATTTTAACCAGAGTGCGTTTTGCAGCACTTAAATACCCCGCTTCCACCAAGGCCATTGTTTTCAGGTTGTCCCGGCCACTGATGGCCGGTTCAGCGTCGTTTTCCAGGGCGATGAGCAGTTGAGCCATTGTTCCGATGAAGGCATCCGGGAACCAGCTTTCGGACCAGACCGGACTCTCAAAATGTTCCTGGCCAATGCGCGCGTAGCGGATGGTCGAAGGAGTAGTGTAGGGAGTTTTGCACCACCCGATGTCACCAATGGCGAGTCCATTCAAGCCCTCGATTCGCCATTGAATGTAAATATCTCCAGGACACCCCTCCCTGGCAGGACCAGTCCAGGGATCATCCATGCCCACACACCGCATGCCCCCATGATATTCCAGCACATAAGTGCAGATCCCGTCCGTATGCGGAAATTGAGTGCGGGGATCGGACCGGAAACTGCAAAAAATGGCTTCCGGATTTCCAAACCAATATCGGAACGTATCCAGATGATGAATGGACATGATCCGGAGTGTCAGCCAGCCGAGCTCCTTCTGCCAGGGCATCCAGTGTGGAATACCTCGCATTTCAATTGTGGCAAACACCGGCTCGCCAATCGTTCCATTGCTCAACAATGTTTTTGCGGCTCGGACCGAGTGGTCATAACGCATATTTTGGTTTACACCCAAAATGATCCCGGCCTTTTCGCACGCGGCCACTGCTTCGGCCGCTTCGACATAGCTGATGCCCAATGGTTTTTGCGCGAGTATTCCCTTGACGCTCCTGCGAGCGCAGGCGGCTTTGATCAAGCCAAGTTGAGCATTGGGTGGCACTGCGATATCCAGAATTTCAATTCGCGGATCATCCAGCAGCTGTTCATAGGTTTGACATACCGTAGGAATGGCATGTTTTTGGGCAACTTGTGACGCGTGAACCGGATCTCGCGAAGCAATCGCTATGGGATTGAATCCGGCTTTGCGATAAGCGACCAAATGGCAATCATTGACAATGAACCCGCTGCCAAGAATGCCAATGCGCCAATCTTTCCGCACCGGCAAAGGAGAATGAATGTCGAGTTCCATTCAGGACGCCGGAATAGCATGGGACTTCCGTTCGGCGAGCGCAAGACGGGAACCACGAATCGAGAGCTCGCGGATCTAGCGAATCAATGGTTTTCTGCAGAATCAGGGTTTACAGCCTGGGAGTCTCGCTCAGTAAGCCGCGCATTGAGGCGGCAGGCTTACCACCAGGAGCGGACGTTGGACGACTTGGCGCCATTGGGGGTCTTCAAACTTTACTACGAATTGCACCTCGGAGAGATTGTTCTTTCGAGCAAAAGTCAGGGCCTGATCAGAATGTCGGAAATGATAGGCAAGATTCGGGTTCTCCGTCCAAACGCCAAGGGGGCCGAAGTAGTGCTTCGTTTGGATGTTTTGCAATAAAACTTTCATTGATTCGCAACCTTATTATCACGCGGCATCACGACCATGCCCAATCTAAACTCCTTTACTCTACCCTCAACGGACTTACTCGCAACCGAATGACCTATCCAAAGATTACGGAGAAAGCCCGGCGTTTCCACTGGAGCTTGTGCGGGTTGAACCCTTAGCCGGCTCGATCTTTAACCCAGCAGATGTTGGAAAATTGTAACCGCAGCACGGCGCACGTCTTCGGATTGGGTTTCGAGCAGGCGATAATCCTCCAGCCACCCGGGTTTGGTCTGATTTCTTTCACCCCATACCGTTTTGAGCACGCGCTCGGTCCGCTCGACCTGTTGTACAGCAGAAGCTACGGATTCGCGGCCCTCCGGCAAATCAGATATGCTTCCGACAAAAAAGCGGCTGATACGCTTCCGAGTGAACATGGCTTGCAACAGCATCACAACCGTTTGCTCGTAGGCATACCAGCGTTGACGCAGCACTTCCTCCAGAAAGCTATGCCGAAGGGCAAAGAATTCCGAACGTGGTCTCTCGGTAAATTGCCGGATTTCTTCCGCCTCAACCGGAAACCAATTGTACAGAAGGGCAAAGGTTCCGTAGGTATCAATCAATTGCTTTGGGTTGTTATGGTCAGTGGCGATTTCGCCAATGCATAAATCCTGATCCAATTCGAGAATGATTTCGGGCAAATCATGCAAGCGCCCCAGCACCTCGTGCCCGACCGGAGTGCCATAATTGAAATCGCCGGGAATCAACCAATAAACATCGTCGGGGCCGCCCTTTTCAAACGCCATGCCCAGGCCCGCATACCACATCTGGCAGGTATCTACGCACCACGCATCCAAAATATCCGAATGTTTGGCAACGACATCGTTTTTGAAATGGTTAAAAGCCTTATTCCCGTTCAAGGCGTAGTGGGTTTTGCGATCAATCACTGTGATCGGTCGAGCGTAGAGATCTTTGTCTTCATCAAGCCGTGCAACCAATTGATAGAGCGATTCGAGATCGCTGTAATTGGCTTGGGGCTTGAAAGGATAAATGATGACCGGATGAACCTTGGCAAGGGAAGGTACTGCAGCCCTTGTCCTTTTGGAATTTCCAGAGGCCGCTTTTCGAGCGGCTGTTTTGGTGCTCTTCATAAGAAAAAAAGGCGCAAAGCAGCAAGCCGCTCATGTTCTACACTTAAATTGAAAACGAACCACCCTGGCAGGCCAGATGCACGCGCGGTTTTGCGTAGGCTTGACACAGGCGTCAGACTAACCGGTGGCCAACCCAGGGGCAATCGAAAAATCATGGGCCCAAAAGGGATTGAGGACCTGGAGGTCTTTTCCCTCTCCCATCCGACGGGCGCGGTGGGGTCGGCAAAAAAAGTCCCGTGTTATTTTCGCAAACTGTCAACCGTCTATGAATTGGATTGCGCGTGAGAACGGTTCACGGAAACATCAAGCACATCCATCTTTTGTTTCTTAATCAGCGATCGCTAATGAGCGCCTGGCCGATTTTTTTGCCGAGTGATGGGATTTATCAGCCAGCATTCGTTCTCTGGCACGGCGGCTACGCCGGCGTTTCTGGCGCCGTATTTTTTCTCTTTCCGCCCGTTGTCTCGCAACCACGCCGGTTTGTAATCGCTCAATTTTATCGAGCAGCATGCGCCGGGCGAAAAATCGATTCAGGCCCTGTTGACGAGTGGTTTGACATTTGACCTGCATCCCGGTTGGCCGGTGAAGAAGCATGACGCAAGTCGAGCTCTTATTGACATTCTGCCCTCCGTGCCCCCCAGAGCGCACAAAAGTTTCCTCGATATCAGCCTCCCGAACATTCAGAGCAACCATTCGCTGAATCAATTGGTTTTCCTTTTCTGAACCTACTGGCAGCGCGCTCATGCTTTACATTAGCCGAAGCTCCGCGTGTAAAGAAGCCAATACATCAAGCTGAACAACACCACGAATCGAGTCAGGCGCACAGTCTCTTGTCTCTTAGTCTTTTAGTCCTTTAGTCCTCCCATTCGCGCTTGCCGGTTGTGTTTCTGGCGTTACTGTGGTGCGGTGAAAGTTCTATTCATCGCGGACATTGTAGGGCAACCGGGGCGGCGCGCAGTGAAGGAACTTGTTCCCAGGTTGCGCCAGGAAAAAGGCCTGCAACTGGTAGTAGCGAATGGAGAAAATTCGGCGGGCGGGTCCGGGATTACTCCTTCCACCGCCGAAGAGATTTTCAACTCAGGTGTTGATATTATCACTAGCGGCGATCATCTATGGGATCAAAAAGAGGTGATGGAACTGCTTGAGCGTGAGCCGCGATTCATACGGCCGCTGAATTACCCCGATGGAACCCCTGGGCATGGCAGCGCTCTTTTTCAATCTGCGGCCCTTCCCGCTGTAGGAATTATCAATCTCCAGGGTCGCACCTTCATGCCTCCACTGGAAAATCCGTTTCATAGCATATTGTTAGAGGTTGAACGCTTGCGCAAACTGACCAAGCTTATTCTTATCGATTTCCATGCCGAGGCCACGTCGGAGAAAGTCGCGCTGGCGCGGATGCTCGATGGAAGTATCAGTGCCCTGATCGGCACCCATACCCATGTGCAGACGGCCGATGAACAAATATTTCCTGGTGGCACAGCCTTTCTGTGCGACGCCGGCTTCACGGGACCTCATGAAAGTGTTATCGGCCGCCAAATCGAACCGATCATAAGACGTTTTATGACAAACATGCCCCAAAAATTTGATGTAGCTAAGAACCGGATCCTCTTGCAAGGCGCATTGCTGGAACTGGAGGAAGTGAGTGGTCGCGCGTTATCGATAGAGCGAGTGTCACAAAGTCTGTCTTAGTTAAGCAAGATGGCCAGGCCTGCCAAGTCGCAATGGGATTTCGGAGAGTTGTTTCCGGTGGAACAAACCACCCGCAGAGTCCTTTCCGTCAGCGAACTCACAGGGCAAATACGCCGCTTGCTCGAACAGCAGATCGGCCGGATTTGGGTCACGGGTGAAGTCACCAATTTGCGGACACAAACCTCTGGCCATATCTATTTCGTGCTTAAAGACACGAACGCCCAGGTAAGCTGCGTCTTGTTCCGAGGCGAAATCCAGGTGAATCGGGCGCTGCTGCAGGATGGACGCAAAGTCGTACTGCAAGGGGAGGTCACGGTTTATGAGTCTCGGGGTCAATATCAACTTCGCGTCCTGGGTGTGGAATTGCAAGGCATCGGCGCCTTGCAAGCAGCTTTTGAACGGCTGAAACAGAAGCTCAACACCGAGGGGTTGTTCGCTCCTGAACGGAAGCGACCTCTTCCAAGATTTCCACAAAGCATCGGTCTGGTCACTTCCCCCACCGGGGCGGCCATTCGCGACGTCTTGCATGTCATCGATCGGCGTAATCCCTCGCTGCAAATCATTTTGGCGCCATGCCGGGTGCAGGGCGAAGGCGCCGGCGCCGAAATCTCGGCTGCCATTCGCCTGCTGAATGAATTTCATCTCTCGCGAAAACGCTCCAGCACAGGCGGACCTGGGCTGGATCTGATTCTTGTCACACGCGGCGGGGGGAGCCTTGAGGATCTTTGGGCTTTTAATGAAGAAATCGTTGCCCGGGCGATTTTTCACTCCGAACTGCCTGTCGTTTCGGCCGTGGGGCATGAAATCGATTTTTCGATTAGTGATTTTGTGGCTGACTATCGCGCTGCGACTCCGAGCGCGGCCGCCGAAATTATCACCGAGGGAGTTTTTTCAAGTTGCGAATTTATTTCTTCATCGGCCGAGCGCATGACTCGATTTGTGGAGGAACAATTAGCCGATAAAGCATTAGCGCTGAAACGGGTGCTTCAATCCATGGCGCGGCTTCATCCGCGCCGCCGGACCAGAGAATGGTCCCAGCAAGTGGATGACCTTCAAAGCACCGCGCTGCGTTGCGTTAAGCTGGGTTTTCGCCGAGAGCAGCTCGCCTGGCGAACTTTGTGCAATCGTTTGGCGCGGGTCCGGCCAGCGCTATTGTTCAAGCAACGGCGCGAACTGCTTCGGCAACGGGAGCAGAGGTTGCGCGAAAAAGCCTTGCACCGTTTAAATCTATTCCAGGACCGGCTGGGTTCGCTTGAGGCGCGTCTGCGTTTGCTGGGACCAGAGCAAGTGCTGGCACGGGGCTATAGCATTACTTTGGAAGCGGAAACCGGAAAAGTCGTGAGCGATGCCAAAGAGGTTAGCAGTGGCCAAAGGCTAAAGACCCGTCTGCAAACGGGCGAGGTGGTCAGCAGGGTCGAAAACTAACCGTAAAGCTTATTTCATTGCGCAGTCAAAGCCGTGAGACTAATCGTATCGTTCTAACACGAAACAAACCCAAACTGCATAACAACGAAGAACAGCAGCCGCATGAATTGGCAAAGCAAGGCTTCTCTGTTCAGCTGGAGCAGGTCCTGCGCGAGCGCCGTGTATTTCCCAATATCGTACTGCGCCAATCCGACATCAAGCCAGGTGGGCGCGTCCTCAGAATGGAGAATACCCGCGGAGACACCGCTTCTCCGGGCCTCGTAGTCGAAAACCACTTTGTCGCCATCGTATATTTTGCCCTGAACACGGAGAATCGGTTGGCCGCCGGTGAACGAGGCTTTAAATTACCCAAATCCGCTATCCAGCCTCAGACATCTGTGAACGACCTCTCCGCCGCCAGTATCGAGTATCCAGCATCCAGTATCCAGCATCCAGGCCCGCCTCCCCGTCACATTTCTTGGCTGGACGGCTGGAATATTTTCATCTACGTTCCGTTTTGTGCCGAACGTGACCAGGAACGCGGGCCAGAACAACACCGCTAAAACTGACGCTTTGCCATTCGAAGAAGCGCTGGAAAGACTGGAATCCATCGTCGAAGCGATGGAATCCGCGGAATTGCCGCTCGAATCGTTGCTGGCAAAGTATGAAGAAGGCACCCGGTTAGCGCGACTTTGTCAAGCGAAGTTATCCGAGGCGGAACTGAAAATTCAGCAGTTGGAAAAAAATGCGGCAGGCGAGATGAAATTAGCTCCGTTGCCCTTGCCGGAAAACGGCAAAATGGAATAAACGATGCCGAAGGCTCCATCTCCAGTGGATGCCCTGGGCCCATGGTTCCGACACTTTAATCCCTGTTATGAGCCGATACCTCGAAATGGTGGATAGTCCGGTTCACGTCAAAAAACTGACGTTGGATCAGCTGCAACTATTGGCGGAAGAAATTCGCCAGGAGCTGATTACTGTTTTGGCTAAAAACGGAGGACACCTCGGCCCAAACCTCGGCGTGGTCGAGTTGACCCTCGCTCTTCATTACGTTTTCAGCACGCCCAAGGACAAATTTGTTTGGGATGTCAGTCATCAAATCTACGTCCATAAGCTGCTGACGGGACGCAAAAATCTGTTTCATACCATTCGCAGCACAGGAGGGCTCAGCGGCTTCGCTATGCGTTCCGAGAGCGAGCATGATTGTTACGGAGCAGCCCACGCGGGCACCGCGCTTTCCGCCGCCCTGGGCATTTGCGCTGCTCGTGACCAGCGCGGGACGGATGAAAACGTGGTTTCCATTTTCGGAGATGCGGGTTTGACCAATGGAATTTCCTTTGAAGCCCTTAATAACATTGCGCAAACCACGCGACGCTTTATCGGCATCCTCAACGACAATGAATGGAGCATCGCGAAAAATGTAGGCGCCATCTCGGCCTATTTGAACAAGCTGATCACGCATCCTTCCTACAACAAATTAGCCAAAGATTTTGAGCGCTTTGTTCGGCGGCTGCCCAAAGGAGAGATCGCATTAAAGCTGGCTCATAAAGCGGAGGAAGGGTTTAAAGGCGCCCTGACAGAAGTAGGCCTTGAGCTTAACCCGAGCACGATGGATGCCGATGGCCGCGGCGGCTATGGCAGCAGTCTGATCTTCGAGGAAATGGGCTTGCGGTATTTGGGTCCAATTGATGGGCACAACCTGCCATTGCTGATCAACACCTTGGAATTTGCCAAGACCTGCGACCAACCGATTGTCATTCATGTATTGACCAAGAAAGGAAAGGGGTTTGAAGCCGCGCTGAAAAACCCGGAGAAATTTCATGGCCTGGGTCCTTACGACGTGGCTACCGGCGCGACTCTGCCTGCGAAAGCCGACGCTCCTCCGAACTGGCAGGATGTCTTTGGCCAAACCATGGTAAAGCTTTGCCAGAAAGATAACTCGATTGTTGGTATCACGGCGGCGATGCCTACCGGCACCAGTTTGAAGTTGCTGGAAAAGGCCATGCCCAACCGCTACTACGACGTTGGTATCGCTGAAGAGCATGCCGTGCTCTTCGCTTGCGGCATGGCCACCATGGGCTTCCATCCAGTATGCGCCATCTACTCGACCTTCCTGCAGCGGGCATATGATTGCATCGTGCACGATGCTGCTTTGCAGGATTTACCGGTGATTTTCTGTATGGATCGTTCGGGTTTGTCACCTCAGGACGGGCCGACACATCATGGTCTGTTTGATATTTCCTACGTTCGCTCAGTCCCGAATTGCATCGCCATGGCGCCGAAAGATGAGGATGAGCTGGTGGACATGATGTTTACCGCAACACATCAGCCGCACCCAACCTTCATTCGTTACCCGCGTGGACCCGCCGAGGGCGTACCGATCAAAGACCAGCCTAAACTACTGGAGATTGGCAAGGCTGAAGTCATCCAAAGTTTCGCAAACAATCGCGGTCACAAAGTTGCTCTTTTCCCTCTTGGCAACATGATGCCCCTTGGTAAGAAAGCCGCTGCACAATTGATCGCCGAAGGGTTCGACGTCGCTATCATCAACCCGCGCTTCACCAAACCATTGGATAACGGAACCACAGAATTTTTTGGCCGAGCTGCCGAAGTGGTTGTGACCCTGGAAGATCATGTGCTCATGGGCGGCTACGGCAGCGCTGTTCTGGAGTTGTTCAATGAAAAACGAATTACTACTCCGGTTGCACAAATCGGCTGGCCTGATCAGTTCATCGAACACGGTTCGAGTGTCGAAGACCTTCGGCGTAAGTATGGATTAACCGTGGAAAACCTCGTTGCGAAAGTTAAGAGCCAATTTGGGGAAGCCCCCCTTGAGTTAATCTCCGTCCAGGAGGAGCTTCAATCGCGGGCTTAGTTCACATCTCCTTTCATCGACAAACAATGCCTTACAAAGACCTGACACCTCCATTCGGAGGAAAAATCTCGATTCAAAACGGAAAACTTAATGTACCGGATAATCCCGTGCTTCCCTTCATCCGTGGGGACGGTACCGGTCCGGATATTTGGGCCGCGAGCGAGCGTGTATTCGATGCGGCAGTCCAAAAATGTTATGGCGGCAAACGCAAGATTTCCTGGTTCGAAGTGTATGCCGGAGAAGCGGCCAAAAACAAATTTGATAATTGGCTTCCGGACGACACGATTGACGCATTTAAGGAGTTTCTGGTGGGCATCAAAGGCCCTTTGACGACACCTGTAGGCGGCGGCATTCGTTCATTGAATGTGGCACTGCGTCAGTTGTTGGATCTCTACGTTTGCCTTCGTCCGGTGCAGTATTTCAGGGGCGTCCCTTCGCCGGTAAAACATCCAGAGAAGGTCAACATGGTCATTTTTCGCGAAAACACCGAGGACATTTATGCCGGGATCGATTACCAGGCTGGCAGTCCGGAAGCGAAAAAGATCCTTGAATTTATCCAGCGCGAATTGCCCGCTGGGTTCAAGAAAATTCGTTATGGCCAACAGTCGATCGATGAAATTGGAATTGGCGTCAAACCGGTCAGCCGGCCTGGCACGGAACGGCTAATCCGCGCCGCACTCCAGTTTGCGATCGGACAAAAGCGCAAGAGCGTCACCATGGTGCATAAAGGCAACATCATGAAATACACCGAAGGCGCTTTTCGGGATTGGGGTTACGAATTGGCCAAACGTGAATTTGGCGCTAAGGAACTCGATGGCGGGCCATGGTGCAAAACCGACCAAGGTGTGGTTGTGAAGGATGCCATTGCCGATATTACCCTGCAACAAGTGCTCACACGCCCGGAAGATTTCGATGTGATCGCCACATTGAATCTGAATGGTGATTATTTAAGCGATGCGCTGGCGGCGCAGGTGGGAGGGATCGGCATCGCACCCGGCGGCAACATCAATTATGTCTCGGGTCACGCGATCTTTGAAGCCACTCATGGCACTGCCCCCAAATACGCAAACCAGGACCGAGTCAATCCTGGCAGCGTCGTCCTGAGCGGAGAGATGATGTTCCGTTATATGGGCTGGTCGGAAGTGGCCGACCGGATCATCAAAGGACTCAACGGAGCTATTGGTTCCAAACGTGTCACTTACGATTTCGCGCGCCTTATGGAAGGAGCAACAGAGATCAAATGCTCGCAATTCGGAGATAACATTATCGAGCACATGTGACCGCGGGTGCTAGTCCAGTTGCAGTACCGCCAGGCGTAATTTTCTGGCGGTGTGAAATTTATACGTGGCACTGAGATATCGCGGTTGCGCGCGCAACGCTTTGTTTGCATCCATGGATCTGGCCCAGGCAATTAGTTTATAAGGCGGCGCCGAAGCACCAGAAGCCTCGGAAACCTCCCAAACCAATACATAAGACTTTCCTCGGGGCGAAAAAACACGTTCGAGTCCAGGAACGAGGACTTGTTGTCCAGGCAGAGCGAGGCGGAGGTTTCCCGCCAACACGGCTGTGTCTGCAACAACCATAGTTGAAGGGAGAAGGATTGATTTTAGGCTCGCAGCCAGCTCCGGGTAAGGCCGATTCAAGGGCTGTTCCCGATGCAGACGCTCTGCCAGTAAAATACGGCCCGGCATTGCACACGTGACTATCAGCGCCACAACCAAGCCGATGCCGGCCAGATATTTCAGCCGGCGTTGATCCAGGCGATGCCCTGCCAAGGTCACCGCCAGCACCGGGCTGCAGATCAGAACCGGCTGGAGCCAGCGGTCGCGTAGATTGGTGGCTCGGAATCCAAAAATCATCACCGCCAGAGCGACTCCAATGATTAAGAACGTTCTGAGCATGAACCGCGCCTCAATAGGAATGGGCACGGCCAGGGAAAGATAATTGCCCTGAGCGTCTTGTTTGGACCACCGAGACCTCCAGAACAATGCGCAATATATGAGCGCCAAAGGCCCGAGAAAGCTCCCGATGGTCTGGAGGAGCCTTCGAAATCCTAAGAACACGGTCTTAAACCAGGGATCAGCCTTCTGAATGGAGAACTTCGAAACAGCCGAAAATGCCAGGTCACGGTGATTTAGAATCCATAAGGCGCTGGGCAGGATTATTACCAGGCAAAGACCCAGGGCGAACAGCATGCGGAGATCGAGCACTGCCGGGCGCACCTCACGCTGAGTAAGACCCGCAAGCAAAAGACCCAGGAACCAAAACGCGAAGTTGAATTTCGCTAACAGGCCAAAGCCACAGCATAATCCGAACAGCAAATACCAGCTTGATGACCTTTGCCGCCACAGTTGCAGGAAACAGTAGAGTGCGGTCACTGCGAAAAACGAAGCCAGCACCGAATGAGTCAAATCTCGCTGCGATTCCCAGGATACCAGGGGAATCAACAGCAAAGAAATCGCGGCCGCACTAGCGGCCACATCGCTGCGCGTTATGAGCCGGGCGTTGGCGAAGACCATCAGGTAGGTGAACAGAAGCAGCAGGTTTTTAAACAGCGACAGGGCAAAAATCGAAGGAGTGAACAGGTAGAAAAACACGATTTGGATCCACGTGTAGAGTGGTGGTTGTGCTCCGTAACCCCAGCTCCACTGTTCGGTTAACAATGCCTGTTCCGCCTCGTCCAGATCCGCGCTCGACGAAAGAATTGTCCGGATTATTACGTGAACCACGAAATAGGCAACCAGCAGAGTCAAGAGTTGTCTCTTAGTCGGGAACTCCGCTCGAGCCTGGAGGAGTCGCTCGCCGGCAGGGGCGCTCTTATAAGACTGGACTTTGCTCATCCCATGGGTGGCCGATTAACAGCCTCTATTCATTATGTGGAATTCTCATTGTGCTTCCGCCAATGAACTCGCGTACGAGGGCATCGCCCGGAATGATTTCATTGTTAGTCAGTTGTTTCATATCCAAACCTGCGACTGATTCTAACAAACCTTTTATTCTTTGGTAACGTATCCGGGCATCCAAAAATCCCGCGTAAGATTGGAAATCCTCCGGTCGCGGAAGCAGCCGCTCATGATCTTCAAAAAATGGGCGTAACACCGGCAAATCAAAAGGGAATCCTCCATTGATCGAATAGTCTGCCAAACCTCGTAAAGGAATGATGCTGAAGAGCTCACCAGCTCGCACGTAATGCCAGTGAAGAATCGTTAGCAAGGGGCTGTGATTCCGATGACGGGCGTCGCGCAGCATACGGCGCATAAGCCGCACATCGGTGAATTTAGTGAGCCGACCTGATGAGCCATCTCCCTCAAAAAGCACATTTTGCGCTTCGATATACAACCGAAATTGAGCGGACAGATCGATGCCTTCTGTAATGGGAGGGTATAGGCCATGCAGGCAATCCAATAGGAGGATCTGCTCGTTGTGAAGCTTAATAGGCTTTTCCGCCAGCCGGCGTCCCTCCTTAAAGCTGTAGATTGGTTTCTCAACTGTTTCACCCGCAAGCAGAGCCTTGAGATGATGATTCAGCAATTGGATATCAAGCGCTTCAGGAGTTTCATAGTTACGATCATTGATCCAATCCGTCGGGTGCTCGACTAACGACCAGAAATAATCGTCAAGGTTAAGCATTAAGAATTTCAAACCTTGTTTTTCGAGGCGCTCCATTAGCTTGAGAGTAGTGGTTGTTTTACCCGAGGAACTCGGTCCACTCACCCACATCATTCGTACCTTATCGCCCCCATTCAACCGACTCATCACTTTGCTGGCCGCTTCATCCAGAGATTGCTCATACACCCCGAGCGACTCATCAACCAAAGCTTTGATTTTTCCGGCCCGAACAATCTCATTTAAGCCTGCGACGCTCTCACAACCGCGCTTTCGGTTCCAGGCGAGGTTTTTTTCCATGTCTTCGGTCGGAAATCCATTTCCCGCAAATTTGTCCGGAGTGATCGCGCTTTCGCGCAACCAGTGCCTTCCCCAGCGGTAACAAGCATACGCATCGGCGGTGTTTTGAAAGCCATAACTGTACAAGGCGTGCAGGACTTCATCCTGAATCGTCTCAATCGTTGGCGGGAAATTAGCGATTAAGTGATGAGGATTTGAGTTGAGACAAACAACCACCGTATCGGCGAGGAATTCAGCAATTTGCGCGTCCTGCTTATGCCCATGGAATATGCTTTCGTTCGTGCCCGGAAGAAGATCCTCCTGGAAACCGCCAATCGATTCGGCTGCGCGCAAAATTGCCCGTTTGATCTTGTCCGGATCAAATCGTACCAGGGCGCGGTTGCGTTTTTGGATTTTGACGATCCCGTTTTGAACAGCCACCTGGGAATAGTAAGACAACAGGCCTCCGTGGACAAGGAAGTGGACAGTGAGACTGTGGTGACGCCTCCCTAAAATCGACCGCCGCTATCTACTGAGGCTTAGCCATCAGGCTTTCCAGTTTCTTTTCGTCGAGGGCACTCGGGTGCCCCTGGTAAAAAACGACGCCCTTGGGATCCAGGAACAAAACATAGGGGATACTGGTCACGCCGGAGGCAATACTCATTCTGGCTTTTGAATCGAGAGCGCAAGCAAACTCGGGTATTGGTTCGGACATCTGTTCAATCTCCTCTTTGGTATCCGAAGTCACACCGATGATGACAAGCCTATCGGCAAATTTCTTTTGCAAAGCATTGAATTGAGGGATCATCTTTCTGCAAGGTATGCTCCAAGGCGCCCAAAAAAATATAAGCGCAAACTTCCCTTTTAGAACTGGCTTTTCTCCAAGCCATTTCTCGACGTCCAAAGGTGGAGAAGACTTACCCAGTAGAGAACTTTCTGAAATAGGATCTGCCAGGCTATTTTCCGAAGTGGTCGCAGCCTTTTTTGCAAGGAGCGCAGCTTTTTGGACTTTTTCGGTTATTTTGGCTACCAATTGGCCTTGATAAGCCAAATCGTCCTCAGTTTGTTCCTTTTCGGCCACGAGTGCGGCTTTGGGATCATAATTGAACCGATTGCGGAGGCTTTCATCTAGATACTTCAACTTTACGTTGGCGATTCCTTTACTGTGGGTGAAGTAAAGATCCGTTGTGTTTGCTCCCACAATGGTTACGTTTGTATAAACCTTTGGACCCACCCTCAGCCAATCATACTTCAAAGGCGCTGAATGGAGTGCTAAAGTGAACAAAAGCAGGCTGTTAAGAATAACTAACCGCGAAATCACAGCATTGGGTATGCATTATTCTTGGCGCTTTGACAAGCATGGATGCCTCTGAGGTTATGAAGACAGTCACTCTCACGGGAGGATATTTGATGTCTAAGATGAAATCTGAAATACGAAGACTTCTCTGGTTATTTGCATCGGCATCCGTATATGTACGCAGAAGGTGTTTACTTGACTTTGCGAACGGGCGCTCTTATCAATTTCCTTACTCAGAGTATGACCCGTAAGAAAACACCCTATGTCTCCTGTTGTACTGGTTGCCGACGATGATCCAGATGACGTCCTACTGCTCTCCCGTGCCTTCTTAACTGCCGGTCTTCCGCATCGGATTTTTCACGTGCGGACTGGTCAAGAGGCAATTAGATACCTGGCGGGAGAACAGAATTACGTGGATCGGTTTAAATATCCCTTGCCGCGACTTCTGGTGCTGGATCTAAATATCAGCCGGGATCACGGCTTGGATTTGTTGGAATGGCTTGAACAACAATCCCAAATGAATTTCTTGCCCGTGGTCGTTATCAGCACCTCAGATGACTCGATAGACCGTCAGAAGGCTGACGCCCTTGGTGTAGATGCATACCGGGTCAAACCCGCAGGTTTGCCCGGCTGGATCGCAATTGTTAAGGACCTTGCTGCACGATGGCTCAATCCTAGTCCAGAACCGAGACGCGTGAGAGCAACCCAAAGAGGAGAAGTTATACGGGACAAAACTGCGAGCGCAGCCGAAACAGCAATGAAACCATAGGCTAGCTGGTTTCAGTTTCCGCTGAACTTAGGCCGAAATCTCCTGCGGAAGTTGCTTTTTGCGCGGATCGGTCGCTTGGATAACAGCACTAACGGATGTTTGATTGAACCCTTTGAACCCCCCGTGCCGTTGAAGATTCTCCAGATGACTGCCTATGGCACCTTCAGACATAAAACGATTAAACTGAGCGGACGTAATCAAGCCGGCAGAAACGAGCTTAGCAGCTCGCTCGGGGCGTACTTGCCATCGTTCTCCTTCTGTGAACTCCTGACGAAGAAAATCAAAGTTTGAAAATGGCTTCATGGTGTTGAACCCTGAAGCTCGCAACTGTTGGTCCATGAGGGCGAAATCAAATCGCGCTTCCAAATGGTGCATGCCTGCTTCGAGGAAGCTTTCCCCATGCAACCCCACCCATAGTCCGACAGTCCCCAATTGCCTGGTTGGGCTAAGTCTCGTGCTTGAAAAATCAACTTGGGTTTCTTCCGGCAAGAGGTCCACGTCAGCAAAAACCACGATGCCAGCCACTGGCTGCTCGAGAATTTGTGCTCCCCACCCTGCCTCGGCGCCAGCGTAGTACCTCTCGCGTTTTTGAAAACCCAGCTTCATCAGGAATGAAATGAGATCCACGAAATGTCCCCGCGAGCAGCGAAATGTGTGGTGATCGTGATTGGCCCAGCCCAAGCCAAGTTTATCCTGGCGCCTTTTCTGAAACCTTGCAGTCCGATTGCGACTTTCCCAATAGGCGCGCTCCGCCTCAAAAAAGAAGTGGCAGGTTCGATCAGGGCCCGCGAGCGGTAAAATTTCTGCCAACAACTCATTTGCCTTTCGGAAGCCTTCTGCCTCATCGCTAAACGGGCGGGGCCGTATTCGCCAAAGCTCCCTTTGCCATGCAATCTGCTCGAGATCTTCCTCTTTAAGCTCTTTAGGCACAAATCCCCGATATGCGCACCTTTCAACCGCGCTTAATTCCACCCGATTCTCCACAGCTACAGTCAAATACCGGTACCCCGCCAATGGAGTTCCTCGAGGTTCGCTGGAAAGCCTATGACTTGATCTGAAATCAGTGACCGACTCCACCCGGAGGGCCACAGAAGGACTGCCTTGGCGCTCCGAATTAATCAGAACGAATGGAAAAGTCGCGAGCGGATGTTCGTACACTCGTAGGCCCTCGGGTGCTTCTGCACTGCTGTTTTCAATGAATCCAACTTTGCGCAATGCGATTTCCTCCGCTGGATCGAGGACCAGATGGTCAATCCACTCAAAGAAATCAGTTCCCGTGTCCAGGCACATTCTTTCGGACAAATTTCGGGCAAAATCATGCCTTTTAAGAAAACTTTGGAGATAACCCCGAAGAAGGTTTTCAGCGTGATTAGCTACAGGCCAGTCAAACTGTCGTTTTCCGTCCGCTTCCCCCGATAAGGTAAAGTCTGACGAATCTCGTCTCGAGACCAAGGGTTTCACACAAGATAAACCTTTTCAAAACCTAATCGAGAATCGTTCTATAGCAAGAGGAGTCATTGGGAAACGTCGAAAATTATTATGCCCCGGAAAATGACTTTAAGTTTTGAAATGACAGGCAAGGTCCCTTCCTTTATTGTCCGCAGAAGATGAGCAGCCGTCCGCTGGTCCTCGTTTCGCCGGATATCGAGGCGAAAGGAAGAGAATTCGGGGACCTTTCGATTAGTCTCTCAAAAAACTATCAACGAGCCCTTATTGAGGCGGGGCTAATGCCGTTAATCATGCCTGCCACAACCTCCAGGAATTTGATTGCAGAGATCATCCATCGGTGCGATGGGGTGGTACTCACCGGTGGCGATGATGTCGAGCCGCGGCTATACGCCAAAAATTTGCCGGCTCGAGTTGGACGTACAATTGAGGTAACTCCTGATGGGGGCGAGCGTGATTTACGTGAGTTGTTGATTATCAACGAAGTATTTCAGCAGCGAAAACCGCTTTTGGCAATTTGCCGGGGGCATCAAATTGTAAATATCGCCTTGGGTGGCACGCTGATAGCTGATCTTTTCACGCAAGTAACGGCTGTTCTTGACCATCGGCGCATGGAAAAACGCGACGAGCCGGTGCACGAAGTCCAATTGACACCGGCATCCGTACTGGCCAAGATAACCGGCAGGAAGACACTAAGAGTGAACAGCACACACCATCAAGCTGTTGGCAAACTCGCTTCGCCCTTGCAGGTTGCAGCAGAGAGTGCCGACGGGATCATCGAAAGTACGGAACTGAAGCCGGATAAAGCCGGACTGCTGCCGTTTTTCCTGACGGTTCAGTTTCACCCCGAACGTCTGGCGGATCGGTACCCGGAACATCAAGCGATCTTTAACGCATTCGCCGTTGCCTGCATGACTGATTATCAAACCAAATTATGAAAGGCAAAATCCTTATCGTAGATGACGAAGAAAGCATCCGCGCTTTGCTACGCGACGTGCTGGGCGGAGAGCATGAGTTGACGGAAGCCGATAGCGGCGCCGCTTTGCAAAAGTGTCTTAACCAGGATGAACCAGATGTGGTTCTGTTGGATGTTAACTTAGGCGATGCCAACGGCTTGGAATTATTACCTCAGGTAAAACGGCGCTGGCCGGAAACCCCTGTTATTATCCTAACAGGTGCCCCCAGCGAACATGAAGCCGTTTCCTGGGCGGTGGATGCCACCAAACGAGGTGCCTTCAATTTCGTTCGGAAATCGGCAGAATTTGATATCGAAAAGCTCTCCGCGGACGTGAATACGGCCTTGGAGCACCGGCGCCAGACGAATGAGGCCCGGCTCTTGCGCCGAGCGCTCGAGAACATGAGCGGTACCGCTTCCCCTGTTTTTCAAAGTGCCGCGATGCGTGACGTCGTGCGAACCATTGAACGTGTCGCTCCCAGTGATGTCGCTATCTTGATTGCCGGCGAAAGCGGTACCGGCAAGGAAGTCATTGCAGATTTGATTCATGTTTTGAGCCCGCGCAGTAAGGCGCGCATCATCAAGATTAATTGCGCCGCCTTGCCCCGCGAACTTATCGAAAGCGAACTTTTTGGTTCTGTCAAAGGTGCCTACACCGGAGCCACCGATCGAGATGGTTTTTTTCGCCACGCGGAAGGGGGCACTTTGTTCCTGGATGAGATTTCGGAAATGCCTATTGAAGTCCAAAGTAAACTCCTGCGTGTTCTCCAGGATCAGGAAGTTCGGCCAGTAGGTGGGAAGACCAGCTTTAAGACCAATTGCCGCATCCTGACCGCCACAAACCGCAAAACGGAAGAGGCGATTAAAGATGGCAAGCTTAGAGAGGATTTGTTTTATCGCATTAGCGCTATTACGGTCTATCTGCCACCTTTGCGCGAACGGCGTGAGGATATCATGCCTCTGGCCAACAGTTTTCTAAAGCGTTTTGCCGGGCAGGCGAATCGTGCTTTGAATGGATTCTCAAGCAGCGCTATCGAGCGCATCACCATGTTTGACTGGCCGGGGAACGTCCGCCAGTTGCAAAACGAAGTGCAACGGGCCGTACTGCTCTCGGAAGGTTCTCAAGTTGATGCAGCCGATTTATCGATTAGCAGCGCTCGAACCGCGAGCGAAACTTCGACTGACACCAATTATACCCTCCTGGAGGGCGTGGAACGTAACGCGATTATCCAGATGTTGAAGGAAACAGGCGGTAATAAGCTTGAAACCGCCAAGCGACTCGGCATCGGCCGCCAAACTCTTTATAACAAGATCAAAGCCTACGGGATTGAGGCGTAAAGTTCTTAATCCCTTCCTCGAAGCGGATTGGTGACAAATTCAAAAGAGCATTTGCAGGCTCCGGATTTCCAACGTTGTCTTCCTGCAACATGACAAGCTGATCTCGATTCAGAGGCGGAGCCTTTTTTAATAATCGAGGGAATACGAATTCCAAAATTCCGGCCAGCTTCTCTGAGACAGCAAGCGGCACACGCAACTTGAACCGTTTTTTGCGCGTCACTGCGCAAATCGTGTCGATGATCTCCTCAAAGGTCAAAGCTTCGGGACCGCACAGATCATAAGCCTCCCCAATGGATTTAGGTTCAATTACCGAGCGGGCAAACGCCGCGCCGACTTGTTCGACGGCTATGGGTTGGAAGCGAACTCCTTCCTTCGCCATAATTGGAACCACCGGCGAGAAACGGATGATACGGGCGAACAGCCTCACAAACTGGTCGTTGGGACCGAAAATGAGCGAAGGACGAAAAATCGTATAGTCGAGATCGCTCTGCCGGACAGCTTCTTCAGCGAGCCATTTGCTTTGATGGTACTGAGAGCGACTTCCCGCTCTGGTACCCAGCGCGCTCATATGAACGAATCTTTCAATCCTTGCACTTCGGACCGCGGCAATTACATTTTGAGTTCCCTCGGTATGAACGTGATAAAAAGTATTCTCGCCAATTTCACTGATGATTCCGACGAGATGAATGACAGCGTTCATTCCGGCAACCCCTCTATCGAGAGCCTCGATGTCAAACAGAGTTCCAGGTTGTAACTCGACCTGAAAACGTTCCGCCACCTGCCGCGCGCTCTCTGATTCCGGATTTCTGACGAGAATGCGAACAACATGGCCCCCCGCGTGAAGCTGTTTGAGAACCTCTTGCCCCACAAAACCCGTCGCGCCGGTGACGAATATTTTCATGGTAGGCCACAACCCCGTTGAAGTTGAGATATTTGTTGCTCACTTACCCAGGGTAGCTTGCAAGCTCGCAACCCTGGCCTCGAGGACACAATCCCGTTGGAATTGCACCGGACCGCCCTTGAACTTATGAAGAATGTTAAAACCTCAAGAGGAGCTGGGAAGGCCTGTCCGAAACGCTTTTCACAACGCAACGGAGAGGATGCCCTTTGCATTTTTGGTGGAGTGAGGTTCCCGTGAAGGACCCGGCGAGGAGTTCTTCTCGTCGCGGCACCTCATCATCCTCTTCCGTTCCCATCCAATTTGGCTAATTCGTTCCGTACGTCGCGCGCCAGCGGTGAGATAGTATCCCGGCTAAAATCGAACTTGCATCCTGCTGCGGCAAAAAGCTCCGGCAGCGGGCGAGAGCCGCCCAGGCGCAACGCCTTTTTATATGAATTTAAGGAACCCGGCTTATCCGATTTTGAATTGGCCCAAACCTGTAAAGCGCCCAACTGGGCTATGCCATATTCGATATAATAAAAAGCGTGAATAAAGATGTGTAACTGCCGGTGCCATAGGTTGGCGCGCACCGCCTCGTGTCCTCCCCAGTCCACCTCACCGCCGAAGCGATGCATCAGATCGATCCAGGCACTGCTCCGTTCAGCACGGGTATGGCCAGGGTGAGTGTAGAGCCAATGTTGAAACGCATCCACGGTTGCAATCCAGGGTAAAACATTCATCACCCCTTCCAAGTGCATGCGCCGGGCCCGATTAGCCTCCGGGAGAGCGTAAAATTGTTCCAGAAACTCGTTCCCGAGTAACTCCATGCTCATGGAAGCCACTTCGCAGAATTCAATGGGCGCGCTGCGATAGGCGTATAAATCTTCCTCGCGAGTCGCTAACGCATGAAACGCATGACCGGCCTCGTGCAGGATTGTCTCAACATCGCGTTGCAGCCCGACCGCATTCATGAAGATAAACGGTAATCGAGCTTCAGCGAGTGTCGATTGGTAGCCACCGGGCGCTTTGCCTTTGCGGTTGTCCAGGTCCAGTAAATGCAACTGTTGCATTCGGCGGAATCCCTCCGCCAGGTCACCATCCAGGTGATCGAAAACCTGCTGGGTCCGGCTTACCATTTCGTTGACTTCGGCGAAAGGCCGCAGGGGCGGACGGTTCAGCGGATCGACGGCCAAATCCCACGGCCGGAGTTTTTCGAGCCCCAAATCCTGCCGCCTTTTTTCCTGCAGTTCGTCAATGATCGGCATCACTTCAGCTTCGACGGCTTCGTGAAATCGGATGCAATCCGCCGGTGTATAATCGAAGCGTCCCATTTTTCGAAAGGCATAGTCGCGGTAATTGGCAAAGCCGGCGTTGCGCGCAATTTTTTGGCGTAACTGCAACAGATGCTCGAAAATCTCTTCGAACTTTTCAGCCTCCTGCAGCCGGCGGTTGGCGGAGAGACTCCAGGTTTCCTCACGGACGGTCCGGTTCGGTTCCTCCAGATATTTCGCCATCTGCGGGAGGGTCCGTTCTTTCCCGTCGTACTGAACTGAAAGCGACCCGAACAGCTTTTGATACTGCTGCGATAATTTTGCTTCTTCGGTTTCGAGCGGCACATTCTCAGGCCGGAACAGTTCGACCTGCACCTGGGTGTCGCGGACGAAAACCTGGTAACGGCTTTTGGGCAATTGTTCGCGCAGGGAGTGCGCGACAAATTTTTTGGCGAGCTCGAATTGTCGGGGCTTGACCTGCGGGTCAATCTCTTCGACGAATTGCAGGTAAGCTTTTTCTGCCTCGGCATCCTCGGTATGGCAAGTCATGGCGATGTAACGTCTGGAGGATTCCTCATCCAGCGCAGCGCTCAATTCGCTCCAATTCAAAAGCCATGTTTCCAATGCCGGAACAGTCGCGCATTGGTCCACCGCGTTCGACAATTTCTCAAAGAGAGGAGCGATCTGTTGCCAGTTGCCCAAATCAGTTTCCAACGGCAAAAATTGCCGAGGCTTGTGCGGCTCTAGTTTTCCAAAAGGTAATAAACCCATGCGGGCAAGATAGCGTACTAGCTCGGGTTGGAAACTTGTTTTTACCGCCGACCAAACAGGAACGGCAGAGAGGAGATTTTAACCACGGATAAGATCGGAGAACACAGGATAAAGCGGGAGCGGGAGCAGGGTTGGGGCCGGCGGATCATGTATTGCAAGCGCGGCATGGAGATTTTGACCACCGATAAAACCGCAGGACACGGATAAGATGGAAGAGGAATTCACCAAAGGAGGCAAACCGCAGAGGCGCGAAGAACGCAGAGAGAAAGCGGAGAGCAGGAAGCAAGGAGCAGTGAGTTCAAGAGCAGTGTTGTTCTGTGGAGCTCATTTTTTTGTGTCCAGGTGATTGCTCGGTGCCAAAGTGAGGACGGCTAGCGCGGAGAAATTAGACATCTTACTGGCTTTTGCTGGCGCAACGAGGCACGGCCCACAGGAGCTTTTGGCGCTTTTCTCTGTGCCGTTCTTTCGGATTTCGGAATTCAGCTTTCGGATTTCTCGCCCCTATCTCGGCCCCCATTTGGTTGCTTTAAGAAAAGCCAACAGATCGGCCAATTCCTGGCGGCTGAGTTGTTCGTCCAATCCGCCCGGCATGATAGAGACTGTTCCGGGGCGCATTTCCACAATATCGGAACGAGCGATGCGCACTTCGGCATTTGGGCCGGTGGCAAGGACGATTTCGTCGGAGGTTTCTTTTCGAACCAGGCCGTTGACCTGTTCATCGGATTTGGTGCGTACAATGGTGGGTTCGTAACTGCGCACCAGGCTGGAGCTGGGATAAACAATTGATTCGAGCAGATCCCGCTCGGTGCGCGCCTGGCCGATACTGGTGAGGTCTGGTCCAGTCTCGCCCCCCATGTAACCCAGTTTGTGGCAGGAAAAGCAGGCCGCCTTTTGGCTGTTGAAAATCGTTTGCCCCCGGCGAATGTCTCCATTTTTCAACGAGCCAAGGAGTTCGTCCAGATGGGCACTTTGTTTCTCGGCATCCACATTCAGAATAGAAAGGACTTCCTTTGTTTTTTCCTGCACTGAACTGGGGTAGTTTGCCGATGTTTTCTTGAGCACATCCGGGCGCACGCTGGCCAGGCTCTTCGATTGTTTGAGTGCGGCCATTAACTTCAGGCCGACTGTTTCATTTGTAGTTTGCTCGAAAGCGCCGATTAACCTTGGGAGTTCCAGAGGGCCTGCCTTGCCGGAAGTTTCCGCCAGGCTAATGAGTTGCTCGTCGGTCAAGCGGGCCATCCCGAGAACACGGGATGCGGCAGCGCGAGCGGGCACAGGCTTGGACAGATCCAGATTTGCGCAAAGAAAATTGAAAAGAGCAGGTTCAACCGCGCTCATCCCTTTGGGCAAAGAAGCCAGGGCGTCGAGGCGAAGGTCAACAGGGTTGGATTCATTTTTCCCGATGGCCACAAGCAGTGCAGAGAAATCAGGGGGGTCCTTCTTAGTTTGAACAAGTGCCCAGGCAGCAGCGACAGCTTCAGGCAAGAGCGCTTTATCTTTTCCCGCCAGACAAGAGCGGACCGTCTCGTTCCAATCGGCTGGTGATTCCTTCAAAGCTGAATGCGCGATGACGCGCAAGAGCAGAGCTTGAATATTGGCAGGGGTATCTTGAGCCTGGAGAGTTGAGGCGACCAATTTTTGTATTTCCGGCGAGCGGGTAAAATTCCCAAGCTGCGATTGCAACTCTGTGGCATCCTGCTCACTCAGATCTTTGGTAGCTAACCTTTCTTTGAAAAATCCCGCCAGGGCGCCACCCCATTCGGGATGATGTTTTGCGACCCACAATGAGGCCGAACGGACCGCGGGCTCAGACGAACTCAGGAATGGGGTAACATCTTCTGGCTGCAACCCTCCTTGATCCATCTGATCCAGGGCAATAAGAGCGGCACGAACTTCGAAGGGGCTGCTTTTATGAAGACCTGCCACTGTGCCGAACGGAATGTCCGTTTCGATTAATGCGTAAATCAAAGAGTGTTCCAAAACTCGATCCTGTTCATCGGCGCAAGCGGTGAGCAAACCAGGCACGATCCAATTCAGTGAATTTTCTTCGGCGATCTTACCGACGTGTTTCGCTAACCGAATGTCCCTTCCTATCCGCCCCAGGGCTTCGGCAGCAACACGTTGTTGTTGCGGCTCTGGAATTTGAAGGGTGTTGAGCAGATCCTGAGTCGCCTGGGCATCGGCCCAAAGGCTGATGGAATGAAGGACAACCTGTCGGACGGTTGGATTCGAGTCGCGCAGTGAAGCCCGGACTGCTTCCCTGGCGCCGAAATCATCAATCCGTGTGAGGGCCCACACTGCCAATCGACGCGTCACAGGCGACTCTGCATTATCCAAAAGCTGGGCCAGCGGTTTGACAGCACTTTTGCCCAGCTTTGCCAATTGTTCCATGGCGCGCTTTTGAACGGCGGGACGCTCGTCGCCCAGAAGAGCAGCCAATTCGGTGGGGTTCAATTTCGTCCAGGTTATAGCCTGTCCACGCGGGTCTTTTACTTTCTTGGCGCCAGTGCGTCTGATTCGGTAAACAGCCCCAAGAACATCCGGTTTGGAGAGTTGCGAAGTTGGGCAACAGATTTTGTACCAGCCGCCCGTATCGATCACCAGGACACTGCCGTCGGCATCTTCAAACACGTCCGTCGGGTGAAAATCCGGACTGTCCGAAGTTAGAAAATCGCTGTCCTTGGTCTTGAAGGTGGCGCCATCCGGTTCAAGGATATGCCGGCCCACCTTTCTCAAATTAAAATAGCAGGCTAATAAATTATCCTGGTAATCCTCTCCAAAAATCTTGGACTCATACCGAATAACACTGCAGGGAGCTGCCGGGCCCATGTGTGTCATGACTGGCATCAAATCCCCGGTCTTTTTGTGGTCGTCGGTAGCGTCATTTATTTTGCCATAAACCCCGCCATAGACCGCGTGGATTAGCCCGTCGCGTTTGCCTGGCTCGTGCGTTGTAAAAAATGTTCCACAGAGGATCCGCTCACCTTCTGCCGTAAAAGTTACCGAAACGGGATTATCCATGCCGCCGGTCAAAACGGCTTCAATCCCGGTATGGTCGGGGCGCGCTCGGAAAATATGGGCGGCGCGGCTGACGAAAGGTTTTTGGTCCGGCCGTTCATAGGTTTGACTAGCGAAAGCCCCCTTGCACCAATAAATCCAGCCGTCCGGTCCAAGAAATGGCCCATGCAAGTCGTTCGCACAACCGGTCAGAGTTTTTCCCTGGTGCCATTCCTCACGGAGGTCAGCGACGCCATCATTGTTGGTGTCGGTCAGTTTCCAAATGCTCGGCGGAGCGGCGACATAAACTGAGCCGTCATAGTAAAGGCAGCCTTCCGGAAACATCATCTTGCCAGCGAACACCACGCTTTTGTCGAATTGCCCATTTCCTTTGGTATCTTCCAGCCTCATGACGCGGTGCGGTTTCTCTTTCAACTGCTGATCCGGTTTATCATTCGAGCCTGAGGAGTCCACTACGTAAAGACGCCCTTGCTCGTCGAAGGAGCCATAAATCGGGCGGTCGACCAACGGCGGAGCAGCGACCCGTTCAACTTCAAAGCCGTCGGGAACAGTCAAAGTTTGATTGTTGAACTTGAACTGCGCCGCGGAAATAGCTAGAGCGGAGAACAGAGCGAGGGTGACGCAGGTGCGTGCGAGCAAATGTTTCATAGTAACATCCGAGATTAAGGGAATCAGAGTAAAACCTTCCAACGAACGATTTTCAAGTTTTGAATTGAAGAACCCAGCGGAGTGGCGCGTGTAATCAGCCAGTAAACGTTGAAACGGTAAAACACACGCTCAAAAGAGATAATTGAGGAGATTAGGGACTGATTGGCGACAAGTGTTCGTGAACGATTTTCCAAGATCCACTTTCTTTGACGAACACCAACGTCGAACGCTCCTGTCTATGAAAGGTCTCGCTGCCGGCTTCGAAACTGTAGTCGAGAATGAAGGTTGCGATTCCTACGTTGCCAAAAACGTTAATCTTCAAGGCATCCGCTCGCATCTTCAGATTGTTGATTCTGCCCAATCCATCGTGTTCGCCCTTTCGCCCAGCCGCCGCATCAAGCCGCTCGGACGACGAGCCTGTAAATTTCGTGAACTTTGGACCGTAGAGATGATACCCGTCCAATTGGCTGAAATCCTTTTTCTCTGCTGCAAGAAAGACCTCGTGGAGCCGGTGTTCGATTTGCACCCACTCCTGCGAATTGTCCGCATGAAGTTCGGCAGTGCGCAGAGAAGCACAGCCCGTGACCATGAAGGCAATGAAAAGAGATGATGCGATCAGTCCAGCGCCCAGGTTGCCTCCATAGTTCATGAGAAACAGCTGTCTCAACTTCCTGGCGGTTTGTCAACTGCGCGCAGATGGCTGATCGGGACTGAAGTCTACTCCTGCGACTTTGCATTCCCGCGCGATAATTCCAGCCGAGTACACGCTGACTCCAATAATGCGGATTTGCTCTAAAAGTTGATTTGCAAATTCTCCGTTCTTGTTTCAATTTAGGGCTACACTTATGAATCCCATTTCGCTGTTGAGACTTGCTGTTTTGCCGCTTTTAATTTTGCCCGACTGCTCGAGCGCATTTGCACAAGCGAATAACGTCCGGAAGAGCGAAGACGACGTTAATTCATCCGAAGTTCGCACTCGGCCCGGTCTTAGGCCTAACTCAAAACTGCTTTTCAACGGTTGGGGTGTGACTCCAGCAGGCACGCAAGTCTCTGTAAGTGACATGGCCCTGAAGATGGTCGTTGCACCGGATAAAAAGATGGTTGTGGCCATTAGCGGTGGATTCCGAAATCCCGGCTTGACCTTGCTGGACCCTGCTGGCAAGCGCGTTTCTCAGTTTCTGCCCGTTGAGGATGCCTGGAACGGATTAAGTTTCAGCAAGGATGGCCGGCGTATTTTTGTCACCGGTGGTGATTTTGGCCAAATCCACACCTTTTCCTACCAGGATGGGAAAGCCATTGCGGAAAAGTCTGCCAAACCCTCCCCCGACGCGTCGCGAACATTTTTGGCGGGGATCATCGCACACCCTTCCAATGGCAAGCTGTACGTTTGTAACGAAGGGAATCATGAGATTTGGGTTGTCGATCAGGAAACACTGGCGCTGGAAACGACCGTGCCAGTCGGTTTGTATCCTCATTCCTGCATTATAGGCTCCGATAAGCGGCATCTGTATGTCAGCAATTGGGGCAGCCGAAATGTTAGTGTTATCGACACCGAAAAGAATCGACGTGTCTCTGATATCAGTGTGGGCTTGCGTCCCAACGATATGGTGCTGGCTCCGGATGGACGCTTATTTGTCGCTTGCGCGGGTGACAACACCGTTCAGGTCATTCAGACGCGCGGTGTCGAGACACCGGGAGAAGCGCCCAGTCCGGAACGACGGCTTTGGGAAGGCACTCGGGAAATCATTTCCACCTCCCTTTATCCTCAATCACCAGAAGGATCGACCCCGGACGGACTGGCATTATCTCCAGATGGACGCACACTGTTCGTGGCAAACGCGGACAATAATAACGTGATGGTGGTAGATGTCTCGGACGCAGCGGTTTCGCGTGTCGAAGGATTCATTCCGGTGGGGTGGTATCCCACTGCCTTGCTGGTCAGTCCAGACAATCAGACCTTGCTGGTTGCCAATGGCAAAGGCTTATCGCGCGCCAATTATCCCGCGCAGACGGAGACTCCACGAAAATTGCATAAGCCTCCTCCGTTCGACTATATCGGGCTTACGTTCGACGGTTCCATTTCGTTTGTCGAGCGCCCGGACGCAGCGCAAATGGGCGCGTATACCGAACAGGTCCGACGCAACTCGCCTTACCGACCCGAATCGCTCCAACGCGCTTCTGTCCGAAGCAAAACCGTGATCCCGGACCGTGTCGGCCAGCCGTGTCCTATAAAATATGTCCTTTATATCATTAGGGAAAATCGCACGTACGATCAGGTCTTTGGTGACTTCAAAGACGCAAAGGGAAGGCCCGCAGGCAATGGGGATCCAAACCTGGCGATTTATGGGGAAAAGGTGACGCCTAATCAGCATCACCTGGCCCGCGAATTCGTATTGCTGGATAATCTATATTGCAATGGAGAGGTGAGCGCCGACGGACATAGTTGGTGCGACGCAGCAATCGCAACGGATTTTAATCAGCGTTCCTGGATCCGGTCTTATTCGAGGCATGGGCGATTGCCCGGGAATGACGAAATGGAAATCCCGGCGGCAGGTTATTTGTGGGATCTCTGCCGGCGCCACGGCGTAACTTATAGAAACTATGGCGAGGGCGCGCGGCGAGTGCCTTCAATCAATCGTGGCAAATGGATTGGCCAGCGAGATCCGGAAAAGGCCAAGTGTTGGATCGAGGAATTGCAGCAGGCGGAAAAAACCGGGATTCTCCCGCAGTTTATGATCATGTCTTTAGGGGAAAACCACACGCATGGCACGACCCCGGGCAATTTCACTCCGGATGCTTGCGTGGCCAGCAATGATCAAGCGCTGGGAATGATCGTTCAAGCTGCTATGCGCAGCCGGTTCTGGAGTGAGATGGCAATTTTTGTCATCGAAGATGATGCACAAAATGGCCCGGACCACGTCGATGCGCATCGCACCGCTGGCCTGGTGCTCAGCCCGTACTGCAAACGCGGATATGTGGATAGCACGCTCTATACGACTGCCAGCATGATCCGAACGATGGAACTAATCCTTGGGTTACCTCCACTCACTCAGTACGATGCCGGAGCGACACCCATGTTTAATTGTTTCCAGAAGAATTCCGTTAACAGGAGTTACACATTGTTGCCGACACAGATCGATCTTACCGCGAAAAATACGGCCAAGTCGCCTTATGCAAAACAAAGCAAGAAGATGGACTTTAGCGACTATGACCGAGCTCCGGAGGACGAATTAAATCGCATATTGTGGTATGTGGCCAAGGGACCAAATGTCCCCTACCCCACGCCTATTCATCGCGCAGTGATTCCCGAGGTGTTCAACCCTTCGGCGGCTTTGGAGGAGAAATAAATCGGACATGGTCGGACAGACCGATGATCTTTGTTTTAGGGGCACACGCCGGTCTGCCTAGTCGGAGAGTGACATGCTCTTTCGTGAAACATTTCTGACGTGACAGGCACTTGCCCTCACGCTAATACCGGAACATGCTAAACCGCCGCTCTTTCATAACCGCTTCCGCTTGCCTGGGCACAGCCCTGATCAACGCTGCCGAACAGGATGAAAAACACTCCAAGGCCGCATCCAGGAAACGGATCAAACTTGGGATCGCCACCTACTCCTATTGGCATTTCAAAACGGAAAAGGTGTCCATTGAAACCGTGATTGAGAAGGCTGCGCAAATAGGTGTTGAGGGCCTGGATATCCTCCATCGCCAAATGGACATCCCCGAGAAGGAACCGTTGACAGCCGATCATCGTGCCTATCTCCAGAGATTGAAACGCCACGCTTTTCGCAATGGTATTGCGCCGGTCTGCCTGTCCATCCATCAAAACTTCGTTCATCCCGACGCCACGGAGCGCCAGAAGCAAATCGAGCATACGCATAAATGCATTGAAATTGCTTACGAACTTGGCATCCCCTGCATCCGTTTGAATTCAGGCCGCTGGAACACAATCAAGAGCTTTGATGACCTGATGAAGGCGCGCGGCATCGAGCCGATCCTTCCAGGATTCAGCGAAGACGATGGGTTCAAGTGGTGCATCGAATGCATCGAGAAATGCATTCCCAAAGCGGAGCAGTGCGGGGTCGTGCTTGCGCTGGAGAATCACTGGGGACTCAGCCGCACCCCCGAAGGTCAACTGCGCATTATTAACGCCATTCCTTCCCCATGGTTAGGGGCGCTCATGGACACAGGCAACTTCATGGAAGAGCCTTACGATAAACTCAAAATGATAGCCCCAAAAACCGTATACGCTCAGGCCAAGACTTACTACGGGGGCGGTGAGTGGTACACGTTGGAGCTGGATTATCAACGCATCGCAAAAATTCTGAAAAGCGTCGATTATACGGGCTACGTTTCAGTTGAATTTGAAGGAAAAGAAAATCCTGACGTGGCAGTACCCAAAAGCATCGAATTGCTCAGGAGGACAATAGGGGCATAGTTTGCATTTCGCGCGTCTTTGTTAGGAAGAACGGAATTGGCGCGCTCTGAGGTCATAAAAACCACAGGGGCACGGCGCGGCATAACCGCCAACTAAACAACGACAGACAGAAGATTTTTACCACGGATAAAACCGGAGAACACGGATAAGACGGAAGAGAAATTCGCCAGATGCAGGTCTTCATCGGCAAAAACCACATGAAACATGGGGAACTCAAAACTTCTATTTTTTTCTGTCTTATCCGTGGTAAAACTCCTTGGCTTACCTGTTTCAGATCAACAATTAATCTCAATTGAAAGCGCTCGTTAAAAGAAAGGCGGAGACCGGCCTCTGGCTCGAAGATGTTCCCGAGCCGGTTATTGGACTTAATGATGTTCTGATCCGAGTAGAGCGCACCGGCATCTGCGGCACCGATCTACATATTTATAATTGGGACAATTGGGCGCGCAAAACAATCCCAGTTCCTCTGGTCGTGGGCCATGAATTCGTGGGAGAGATTGTGGAGGTGGGTTCAAACGTTCAGGATTTCTTTCCGGGCCAAATTGTCAGTGGGGAAGGCCATGTTGTGTGCGGTCGCTGTCGTAATTGCCTCGCGGGCCGACGTCACCTGTGCGCCGATACAAAAGGGGTGGGCGTGAATCGTCCTGGGGCCTTTGCGGAATACCTGGCTTTGCCCATGACGAATGTCTGGGTGCACGGCAAAAAGGTTGATCGCGATGTGGCCGCTATCTTCGATCCTTTTGGTAATGCAGTTCATACCGCTCTATCGTTCCCGGTTCTGGGAGAAGATGTCCTGATTACCGGCGCGGGCCCGATCGGGATCATGGCGGCGGCTGTCGTTCGCCACGCCGGCGCGCGTTTTGTGGTCATTACGGATATCAATGAGTATCGGCTCGATTTAGCGCGAAAAATGGGCGTGACTCTCGCGATCAATCCCAAAAACGGCAGCCTCAAGGAGGTCCAAAAAGAACTCGGCATGCATGAAGGGTTCGATGTGGGACTCGAAATGTCCGGGAATGGATCTGCCTTTCGAGATATGTTAGCCAATATGAGTCATGGCGCAAAAATAGCCATGCTCGGCATTCCGGAAAAGGAAATGGCCATCGACTGGAACACGGTGGTGTTCTCGATGCTTACTATCAAAGGCATTTACGGACGCGAGATGTATGAGACCTGGTATAAGATGACCGTTATGCTGGAAAGCGGGTTGGATATTCGCCCCGTCATTACTCATCGGTTTCATTATACCGAATTTCAAAAAGGCTTTGATGCAATGTTATCCGGTCAATCTGGCAAAGTCATTTTGCATTGGGGACGGAATCGTGAGGACGAAAAGGATTCGAAGGACAGTTGATGGAAAATGATTTTCAAAAGCACGTGCGTGGACAGCTCGACGAGATCCTCGCGGCGGGCACTTTCAAACGCGAGCGTGTCATTATCACCCCGCAGGGCACCACTATCCGCGTGTCCGATGGAAAGCCGGTGCTTAATCTGTGCGCCAACAATTATCTCGGGCTGGCACACGACCCCAAAGTCACGGAGGCCGCCAAAGCAGCTCTCGATCATTGGGGATATGGGATGGCCAGCGTCCGCTTTATTTGCGGTACCCAAAAGGTCCACAAACAACTTGAGGAAAAGTTGAGTGAGTTTCTCGGGATGGAAGATACTATCCTCTACGGTTCCTGCTTTGATGCCAATGGAGGGCTCTTTGAAACATTGCTTGGTCCGGAAGATGCCATCATTTCCGACGAACTGAATCATGCGAGCATCATCGATGGCGTGCGTTTGTGCAAAGCGCAACGGTTTCGATTCGCCAATGGAAACATGCAGGATCTTGAGGGTCAGTTGCGGGATGCGGATGGTGTCCGGTTCAAACTGATCGCCACGGACGGGGTCTTCTCGATGGATGGTTACGTCGCGAACCTGCCGGCGATTTGTGACCTTGCGCAAAAGTATAACGCATTAGTAATGGTGGATGATTCTCATGCGGTAGGTTTTATTGGAAAAACCGGGCGAGGTACGCATGAATATCACAATGTGATGCGGCGCGTGGACATTTTGACGGGCACTTTAGGTAAGGCATTGGGCGGGGCCAGTGGCGGTTACACCTCTGCCAAACGGGAAATCATCGAACTGCTAAGACAGCGTTCGCGTCCGTACCTCTTTTCCAACACGCTTGCGCCGGCGATTGCGGGCGCGTCGATGAAGGTGCTCGAGTTGCTCACGGAGTCCACCGACCTGCGCGACAGACTCGAAGCCAACACACAATTCTTTCGTTCCGAGATGGTCAGAATCGGGTTCAACATTCTGCCCGGTGCCCATCCCATCACCCCTATCATGCTGGGTGACGCGGCTCTGGCCAGTCGGTTTGCGGAGGCAATGCTCGCTCGCGGCGTCTATGTCATTGGGTTCTCTTATCCTGTCGTGCCGAAAGACAAAGCTCGGATTCGCGCGCAAATCTCCGCAGCTCACTCAAGGAAGGACATCGAGTTCGCTCTTCAGGTTTTTGCGGAAGTTAAGCAGGAATTGAAGATATAATCTCGCTGCTCTTGTTGCCGCTGCGAACCGAGGACGGTTCGCGGTCCGGCGGAGCGCGGGACGTCCTCGGCCCGCAGCACGTCGAAACGCAATAAGACTTGAGCACGCTGTTTTGCATCCCCACTTTGGTCCAGAAACTATTTTCGCACCATCTCGTGCTCATGTTGTCGCTGCGAACCGAGGACGGTTCGCGGTCCCGTGGGAGCGCGGGACGTCCTCGGCCCGCAGCACGTCGAAACGCAATAAGGCTTAAGCACGCTGTTTTGCATCCCCACTTTGGTCCAGAAACTATTTTCGCACCATCTCGTGCTCATGTTGCCGCTGCGAACCGAGGACGGTTCGCGGTCCGGTGGGAGCGCGGGACGTCCTCGGCCCGCAGCATGTCGAAACGCAATAGCGCTTAAAGCACGTTGTTTTGCACCTGGTCCAGAAAGCTATTTTCGCACCGTCTCGTGCTCATGTTGCCGCTGCGAACCGAGGACGGTTCGCGGTCCGATTGAAATGCGAATTGTCCCCGGTTCGGTTCCCTAATATTAATCGCGCTCGTTGAAATAAATCTTCACATTCTTCGTTGCACGTCCCGAGGCAATGATATCGAGCTTGCCATCGCCATTCAGATCCGCGAGGCACAGGTCCTCGCAAGCGATACCGTTATCATCCACCTGAGTTGCGCGCCACCGTTTTCCTTCTGTATCCAAGGCAGTGAACAGTTTTATTCCGGTCTTGCCTTCTGCATCTTTTCCGCGCCACCCAGCTACAATTTGATCTGAACCAATGCCGAGCAAATCACCGCAGGCCAGGGCATGTCCCTCTTTAAGCGCATTATCTATCACGTTCCGTTTCCAAAGCGCGCCATTCTCAGCTGGCGGGGTATAAATCACGACCTGGTTGCCGTGCATCGGCTCGACGGTGGTGACAAATTTCCCCGGCAATTTGCCTAATCTTACTTCTCCTGCCCCCTGGAATCCGTTCTCCTGTTTTCCGGTCAGTTGCTTTACCTGACTTGAGCCGTTCTGCAGTTCAAACACTCCCTCTTTGCAAGCCACTAGCAGTTCGTCCGCTCCAGAAGATCCGCGTGCTTTATCCAATTCAAAGTTATGTGTTAGATGCCAGGAATCATTCAGCAACTTTGTGCTCCATGGATCTCGAGGATTTGCCGGCATTTCGTAAGCGAGAATTTTGACTCCCAGCCCTTCGCCATCCCTATTTCCGCGCCCGTGCAGCGGGGCGACTACCAATTGATACTTTCCGGAATCCTTCCGCACCCACTTCATCCGGTGGACGGTAGGCTCATGCGGGAGTTCCACTGCCTCCCATCTTTGTGTTCGGTCTTTCGGAGGAATCAAATAAAACACCGCCCCGCTGCCGGTTGTGTCGGCTGGATTCCATCCGGCGCCGACAGCAATCTCCGCCTTTCCGTCTCCGTCAATGTCCGCGGCAGCAATGCACACGTTGTCGAGCTTGGTCAAGTTTTCAGCGATAACGAACTTCTCCCACGTTGGATTTCGGTACCAAACGATTTGCTTTTTATCCGTCAGCAAGACGTCTGGTCTCTTGTCGCCATCCACGTCCGCCACCGCTATGCCATAACCGATCTCGATTTTTGAATCGATCTCTACCGGCCGAAATTTGGGCTGAACAATTTCACCTGCAGAAAGGACTAAACCGGACAAAGTAGCAAACAGACTTATCACCCATGCTTTCATGATGTAGAGATAATCCGGCGTAACCCTGGATGAAAGCAGATTTGTATGCAGCCGGGTTCCGCCTTGCAGCTAACGCGGTTTCCCGCTACACATAGCTTCCACGCTGTGGCGGCAACCAGCCTGGAAAATAAAACCGCATGAGAGGCAAAACCAATTTTGAAGCGTGCAGCTCGCGAGCATCCTATCAGTGACAACCTGATTGGCCCGTATGTCGCAAGAGCTAATCCATAGGAATCGCACTCTAATCCTGGTCGGTGCGCTGCACGCTTTTACTCATCTTTATCAAGTGGCATTGCTTCCTTTGTATTTGCGCATTCAACAAGACCTGAATCTGAGCAGCGTCGAACAAGCCACGCTGCTCGTGACCATACTTGGTTTAGCTTATTTTCTGCCGAGTTATTTCCTTGGTGCAATGGCGGACCACTTTAGCCGGAAGAAGCTTCTGACCATTGGGCTCACCATTAACAGTATCGGTTTCATCGGCTTATCGCTGGCGCCAAATTATGGCCTGGCTCTGGCCAGTGCCGCGCTGGCGGGTTTCGGCGGCAGCTTCTATCATCCGGCAGCGACCGCCCTGGTCGCCCGGCTTTTTCCCGAAGCCAAGGGACGGGCTCTTGGTTTTGTGGGTATCGGTGCAAGCTTCGGATTTTTCGCGGGACCGCTTTATAGCGGTTGGCGCGTGGGCAATTCCGGAAGTTGGCGTATCCCGGTTTGTGAATTGGGCGTATTTGGTTTGCTGGCAGCCGGTCTTTTTGCCTGGCTGGCTCACGATGATCGTAAGGCTGCCCCTCCAGGAGAAATAGAGCGAATCATCCAGCCATCCGGGGCGTTTGGGAAACAATTATTTCCAACAGCCGGGTTATGGTTTCTTTTTTTCGGCGCAGCTTTTTTCTTCAGCATGCGTGATTTTGCCGGCAGTGCGATGGGCACGTCGGGGTCGCTTTTCCTGCAGAATGTTCATCTGTTCAGCCCTAAATCCACCGGATTTGCCCTCGCGGGAATTTACCTTGCCTCTGCTATTAGCAACCCGCTGTTTGGGAGTCTTAGCGACCGAGGCCGCATGCGGTGGGTGGCGTTTGTTCTCCTTTTGGCTGCCGCTCTCATCAGTGTTTTCCCGCGTGTGCCTGTCGGCTGGATTTCGCCCGTTCTGTTGACCTATGGGTTTTTCTTCATGGCCAGTTACCCCATTGTTGAGGCCGCTTTGATGGAGGCGGTCCCAGATGCAGTGCGGGGCCGGGTGTTTGGTTTGTTCATCACTGTGTGTGGTTTGATAGGAAACTTGTCTCACTGGCTGGTAGGTAACTGGACACACAACCTGGGTCCCGCAGCCGCGCGGATCGAAAGCTATTTCCCTCTCTATTCATTGCTTTCAATCCTGATGGCAGTCTCTATCGCAGGATTGCCCTTGCTAAACGCTATTCGCAAACGGGAGCACTTGCCAGAAATGAACACGGGCGCTGCAGCTCTCTCGCCATTGCACGCGCCTGACGACGCATGAACCTGCCTAATTATTTCCTGGCAGATCTCCCGCCCGAGGCGACCTTGAGTGCTTCCATGCTCAGCGAGGCTTGCCAAACCTTGCGTCACAATCGCGAGCGCTACCTTGCCACTCGCTCCACCGATAGCCTCATTCATTTATTGAGCAATGTCGCCAGCAACTGGCTCGATCCCAATTATCCTTTCCGAAAACTTGCGCTGGAAAAGGGGCCTGCCACGACCGGCTTTTCACGGCCAACTTTGGCCAGGGGTCTCGATGCGCTTTTTGCTCAATTTACCGCCGATAATTTTCGAGTCTTGCTCGAGCAGGAGTTTGGTCACAAACGGCGCCTGGATGAAATGAGCCGCAGTTTGCCGGAAGATGCCGGCAACCGGGTGTCATTGGCTTCTGCTCCGGAATTTTTAGTGCGGATAAACTCGGGCAATATTCCCAATCCCCCGATCCGAAGCATCGTTTTCGGGTTGTTACTGCGGTCGTCACAATTTGTAAAATGCACGGCTGGAGCTTCGCTGTTGCCGCGGTTGTTTGCGCATTCGCTCTATGAAGCCGATCCCAAAAGCGGCGCATGCCTAGAGATCGCAGATTGGCCAGGGAGCAATGCGGAACTCGAACAAGCCTTGTTTTCCGAAGCGGATTGCGTCGTTGCGACCGGGAGCGATGAATCGCTAACCGGCCTGCGTAAGGTGCTTCCTTTGGGTGTTCGGTTTGTCGGTTATGAGTATCGCCTAAGCTTCGCTTTCATAGCGGCTGGCGCTTTGTCGAAATTTAATGCGGAGCGCCTGGTGGAACGTGCAGCAACCGATGTCGTTACCTGGGATCAGCAGGGAGGTTTGGCACCGCACGTTTTCTATGTGGAAAGAGGGGGCGTTATCTCCGCGGAACAGTTTGCACAAATGCTGGCGGACCAATTGGAAGCGCGAGAACAAACCGAACCGCTCGGCCCATTACCCGCGGAGGTCTCCGCTTCGATAACCTCCCGCCGCTCTTTTTACGAAGTGCGCGCCGCCCATTCCCCCGATACACGGTTGTGGCAAAGTAAAAATTCCACCGCCTGGACAGTGGTCTTCGAAAACGCTCCGATTTTCCAGGCGTCCTGCCGGAACCGATTCATTTATGTAAAGGAAGTTTCCGATTTAGCAGAAATGCTGCACGGGGCTGATAAAGTCCGAGGCAAAATCTCTACGGTAGGCCTGGCGGCATCCGCGGAACAGGCAGAAACTCTGGCGGCTGAACTCGCGTGTTGGGGAGTTACGCGCATTTGCCCGCTGGGTCGGATGCAAAATCCACCGCTTGTCTGGCGGCAAGATGGCCGGCCCGCGTTGGCGGACTTCGTGCGCTGGTCAGATTGGGAAATGGAATGACTAGTCATTTGCGAGACCAACGAACTAATAATTTGAATCAATGCTTATGGAATTAAGAAAGACTTTTCAATTTGAGGCAGCTCATTTGCTGCCGCATCTGCCCAAATCTCACAAGTGCCGCCGTTTGCACGGCCATAGCTTTCAGGTGGAAATCGTTATTTCAGGGGAATGCCATCCGAAACTGGGATGGGTCATGGATTATGCCGATATCTCGAAGGCATTTATGCCGATCCTGGCAAGGCTGGACCATTATTATCTCAACGAAATTCCCGGGTTGCAAAATCCCACGAGTGAAAACGTTGCCATTTGGATTTGGAATAAGCTAAAGCCAAAATTGCCGTTGCTTACTGAAGTTGTGGTGGCGGAAACCTGCACTGCCAGGTGTGTCTACCGCGAGGGCTGACCAAGTCTGTCAAACGCCTGTTACATTCCCAACAGTAGGGGCTTCACCTGATTCCAACCTACGATTTCACGAGCGAAGCTGCGACCTGGGACAAAGCGATGACGCCGTTGTAGGAAAGGTTTTGTGGCTTAACGATGCTCTCGCCAATAGCCAGAAATAACGCTAGCGCAAATGTGGTTCCGACCTCGGCTGCAATGGAAATGAAAAGAATCCACGTAGCGGACCGGGCGTTAAGCTGGGTAGGTGAAAAACCAGTTTCGGTAGGGTGATCCTCAGACCCACTCGCAATTACAATCGGAAATGACGTTCCACAACCAACGCAGGCGAGCGCTTCTTCGGCGTTTTCTTTTCCGCAATAGCCACAATTCTTTGTTAAATTGCTGCTCTCAACAATTGGGTCTAGGGGCGGGTCCGCCATGAAGAAGCCAAAAATAGGAGGTTCGCTCGCTGTGTCAAGCGGCGGCTAGCTGAGCACAATTTACCGCGGAATCGGTTGGTCCGACGCATCAGAGGGAGAGCATACTTGCTTGAAGCAAGCTCCGATTGTTAATTTTCGATCGCAAGAGAACTATGTGAATCGCATGAACGAAAGAATAGCAAATTACATCGAGAAACATGGCCCGGCGCTGCTGAGCGCAATAATGATTCTTATTGCGGGCTTTTTCGTATCGCGCTGGATCGGAAAACTGGCGATGCGTTGGTTAAGCAAAAAGGAACTGCAACTTGAGCCACCCGTGCGGATGCTTATAGTCCGCCTTATCCGGTTGTTGATTTTTGTTTTTGCTTTGGTGATTGCCGGAGGGACGGCCGGGGTGGACGTCACGGCCATGGTAGCGAGCATCGGCGTTGCCGGAGTGGGTATTGGCCTGGCAATGCAAGGTGTGCTTTCAAACATCGTTGCCGGCCTGACCATTATCTTCACAAAACCTTTCCTAGTGGGTGAATACATCGAATTATTGGAGGTTCACGGGCAGGTTGCCACCATTGAGATTTTTTCCACGACCCTTCTCCATCTGACCGCTCAAGGGTTGTCATTCCAAACCGGAAAATTGTGGGGGAAATTCTTCACAACTACGGCACAATCCGACAGCTCGATCTTTCGGCGGATGTCAGTTACGACACGGATCTGAATGAGGCAATGACCATCGTTCGCGAAATTCTGGCTCGCAATCAGCGTGTGCTCAAAGACCCGATTCCAGCCGTTGGTGTCGCTGAATTGGCTGATTCCTCCGTCCACATTGCGGTGAAGCCCTGGGTGCAAGTGGTGGATTACGGAGCTGCCTGCTCCGAAATCAACCAGGCGATCCTGGAACAATTCAGGACCAAGGGGATTAACATGCCCTTCCCGCAACGGGAGGTTCGTTTGTTGAATGCCGAAGGAAAAGGGGAGGCAAAGCGGTCGCCTAACGTAACTTCCTAAAGAAAGGACGCAAACATCAACTTCGCGCCACGGCGTGATTGACACTCGGGTTCAGGTGTACCAAGCAGCAGGCGGTAAATGATTGCCCATGAGCATTTGGATGAGTTGCACTAAAGGCCGCGAGCAGTAACATTCCGGACGGATGGTTCCTTTAGTTTATTAAATATTATGCTGCGTTACGTTAGCGCACTCGCAGTGATTTTTACCGTTTCAAGGAGCACAGCCTTGGCGGAAGCGTTTTCGGAGGCAGACATCATTGGCACTTGGCGTGTTGACCCATCTACCTTTGACGTTATCGATTATAGCGAAACTCGGCCACGGTCAGAGTTCACTGGAAAGATACTGGTCATCAACGCGGACGGGATATTTGAAGAAACGTATGCCGCTGGTCGGCGCGTGGTTGGACCGCAGATGCCGACAAACTACGCGAACTTTGCCCTGATTTTCGAAAAGGGAGGCTCCTTTATGGCGACAAATATTCCAGCTGGCTTATTTTTCGACTGGGCAGCAATGTCTGAATTGTCTGGCAAGTGGTCTCTACAGGCTGCTGTCGCTGTGAGTTTGAAGATGGGGGAGAAACTTCCTGGAAACAACGAGCTTCAGGATATTCAATTGTCCGCTACCAGAATTTACCATGTGGATGGACGCGCCGTGTTCGCTTGGTCTTCCACTACGGGAAGAGTACTGCCAAAACCTCAGCCATCAGCTTCGCCGCAGCCTTCGCTGCGCCTGGATGTAGGTAAGAATAATCAGATGAAACTGACCCTAATCAAGCAGCGCGACGCTGCGAGTCGCCAGAATGAGACTAAACAAATAGAAGAAAATAAGAACACTACCGTAAGTGGAAGCCCATAACCCGAGAGGGACGAACCTAACCCGAAACATGCGACCAACGGCACACGGGAAAAACTGAGACGCTGGAGCGGCGAGCCGTCGCAACGCGTAGGTTGCGTGAATGTGTTGAGAAAGGTTTACTCTACACCAAAGCAGCATCGGCTCGGAATTTGATTCACTCGGCCAATTTATTGCATAGAGGGACTTTCTTTCGAAATAACTTCGCTCGGGCGATCGCAATCTTATCATCAGTTTTCCCGTAGTCGTTGTTGCTGCGAACCGGGACGGTTCGCGTCCGTCAGTTAATTCACAATCAATTCGCTCAACTCCGCCACATTGGCGGTCCCAGTAGTGCCCAGTTTGTGGATCACGACAGACCCGGCAGCACTCGCAAGTTCCATCGCCTCGCGCAACGTGGCCCCGCCGGTCAACGCGGTGGTAAGATTGGCTGTCACAGCGTCGCCAGCGCCTACAATGTCTATCGGGCCGCGTAATGGCAAAGCTGAAACATGCTCGATTTCCCCCATTGGCGATGCCCCTATGATGCCCATTTCCGCCAGGGTGACAAAAACAATTCGACCCTGCACCCGCGCAAGATTCGCTGCGGTATCCTTGATGCGATCTAAACCCTCAAGATTGGTTGTTCCAGCAAGCGTCTTTAACTCCGCGGCATTCATTTTCAGCGTTACTGGCGGGTAACCCTGCAATCCGCGGCGGCTGTCCGACACGACCAGCAACTGAGGTTTATCTTCGACGAGCCTTTTGAGACCTTCGAGGACGCTTTTAGTAACAACGCCTGTTTCGGGAATATCGACCTGCTCTAAAACGATAATGGCATCGACGGACCGCGCTGCGTCTTCCAGTCGTTTGCGAAGTTCCTCTTGCAGGGACGAAGGAGTAGGTGTCCAGTTTTTAAAGTCCAACCGGTTGAGTTCTACTGGAGGCTGGCCTGGAGTTATGATGAGCGGCTTGCAGTAAGTAAATGTCCGCCGCTGCTCGGTCCGGACGAGATAATCCAGCCGAACTCCCGGGCGTTTGCCCAAGGCGGAAAAAAGTTCCAGCCCCTCGCCATCATTTCCGTAGAAACTGATGGGGAGAATCGTGCCTACGCCTAATGCTGCAAGGTTATTAAGAATTGTTCCTGCACCCCCTGGCTGTGCTCGCACATTGACCACATTGTGCACGGGCAATTGAGTTTCGATCGATACTTCCTTTCGAGCCGGATCGATTTCAAGATAACGATCGAGGCAAAAATCTCCAAGGACCGCGATGGTTAGAGCACGATATTTTCCGGTAATGGCTTGGAAGCGAGCAGGCGTCATTCACCTCAGTTGCTCCAACAGATGGTGAAGGAAGGCCGCATTGTCACACTGGACATATTTCATTTCACCACCCATTCGAGAAAAACTTTTGCAAAAGCGCAGGTAGTAGGCAGGGTTATCTTTCTTTGGTTCACCTTGCGACCAATCCCAATTCCCACCGTCTTGAATGTCCACAACGTAGATCGCGTGATTTTGCACAATATTCCGGCCCGCTTGAAGCCGGAGATTATTAATGCAACTCAGGCTTTTTTCAAAAACCTGAGGCGCCATGATTGCCGAACCCACTGAAAGGGCCGCCCCACCATCCAACCCCTCCAATGCGCGACCGAAGAGAGCGAAGTCGAGGGCCGCCGCGCGTCCGATGACGGCTCCGTTGAACATCGGATGATTTGAAATGATGTCATAACCGATGCCAGGATGAACGGTAAAAGGGACGTTTTCCTTGAATGCCTTAGCCAGGATCGACGCGTCTTTCCATGGGTGTTTCACCTCCACTCTGCCTGTTGGCAGCTTGTGCTCGATGATGCTCCGCAACAAATCCGCTCGAGCCGGGCTTAAAGGATGGGTCGGATCGCGCCTTAACCCATCTTCAAGCGATTCTTGGGTCGGCACTGTCAATGCATCCTCAGAAATAAATCTTCCCAGGCTTCGGCCATAACCCTCGTTATTCAGCGCGCCAACCATCAAGGCCAGGTGAATGTAGCGCCCGGTTTCGTCCCAGGTGCCAAACGTGCCGGTGGCGACGTTTTTTCTGACACTCTCCTCGGTGCGGCCCAGAAATGACAACTCCCAGTCATGGATACTTCCCGCTCCATTCGTGGCCAGGTGAGTGATCCAACCGCTACCCACCAGCTCATTTACAATTCGATGCGCCCCATTTTTTATAAGATGGGCGCCGTACATCAGCATGACAGTTGCGCCTTTCGCGCGGGCGGCCTTTATGCGCGTTGCGCATTCCTCAATCTGTCTCATCTCCGACGGTCCGCAAGCTGAGGCGGGCTGCTCCGGGTCGATCAGTAACTTGTCTATTCCACTCAGGCTTTGCCGCTCAGCCAGGGGATAAACCCGAAGTCGTTTCAGGTCAATGGACTGAGGAAATAATTTCATTCTTGATTCGACTTAAAAGATTTGCGCGCCAGTAAAGTCGCTTTTGCACAAAAGTCAATGCTAGCCACCGAGTGTGACTCAGGGAGGGCGCATCTTGACATTGTTCTTGATTAAGAAGGTTTCCAGAGCTGATCCCAGTGATGATTGCGTCGAGCTTCATCCAGCGCACATAGGTGGCGCAGCCCTTCTGGCGTCCAAAACTGACCGG